>JRYG01004192.1_pt1 | contig 35208 bp, 24 predicted proteins | sample 235341 | NCBI WGS metagenome assembly JRYG01 (sample SAMN03074218, study PRJNA261478) | activated sludge metagenome | biome: Wastewater Treatment Plant; feature: Wastewater; material: Activated sludge; isolation source: activated biomass of a wastewater treatment plant treating hydrocarbon... ...
GTGAGAGGGAGAGAGGGAGAGATGCCACATTCTGTAAACAGTCAATCGTTACTGGTAGCGGGTGTTGCGGGAAAGATCGAAACGCGAAAATTCCAATTGATGCGCGAGGCGGAAATTTTGCCGATTCCGACGGCAATAATGCAGCCACAGCCATCAATGAAAAAAACGGCATTTGTGCTGCGTCCCGAAGCAGGAGCCGGCCTTGTCTTCAAATCGCTGGCATCTCATCCAGGCGATTCTTCTGATTACCTCCAGGCACGGTTGGGTACCGAAGAAGCGCTGGAATATGTCAGCGGCAGTTTACTGGCAGGTGTAGAACATTCATCTGGATTTTATGCTCTGGCTGGACTGGGTTATACCCGTATCAACGAGCGGTTTTATACCAGCGGTTCCCGCACTGAGTACGATTCGATCCCCGATGGAATTGTGGAAATCTTTATCGACTCCAATGGAGATTCTCTAATAACCAGGGGTAGCGTGCCGGTAACACGCTACATTACTTACCGTAAGCGGACTTATAATCAATATACCTTATTTGATGTGCCGGTACTATTGGGTTATCAGTGGCAGCAAGATCGCTGGTCGCTGGGTGCAGAAGGCGGCGTATTTGTCAATCTGGCCTTGCAATCTAAAGGCGATATCATGGCTGAAGATGGATCCATATTAAGTCTCGAAAACACTGAAGATATTATGCGCCCTCGGGTTGGGCTGAGTTATTTCGGCAGTCTTCGACTGGGCTATGCCCTCAACGACAAAACACAGCTAAGCCTGGCGCCTTCGCTGCGGGTGTTTTCCGGAAGTTTTACAGAAAAAGAGTACAGGTTAAGCCAAAAATACACCCTTGTTGGTTTGAATATAGGATTGAGGCGAAGATTCTGAGAGAGCGAGCGGGAGGGTGGGAAATTCCCCAAACACCTCCACGCTCTCTTTACTCAAATTAATTAGTCGTTATACAACACCAATCGCCGGGTAGCATCGGGTAAGCCCTCTGACCGTACCCGGATCAAGTATATGCCATCCGGATAAATCGACACATCAATGGGTATGGAGGGGCCTTCTATAGCCTCTATCTCTATCATTTTGCTGATTTTGCCATGTAAATCAAAGCATTCGACAATTACATTCCGGCCGGCATAATTAACCATATCCAGATGTACGGAATGGGAAGCCGGGTTGGGGTATACTTCGAATTCAAGCGGCCTATTAACTGTAAGCGCATCAACTGGCGGCAAAAACATATTGCTTCCTACTACACTTACATGGGCAAAAGTTGCCGCAACGGTACTCACCTGCTCATAGTTGGTCACAACCAAACCCATTTCAATGCAATTATTCATACTAACGGTCACAGCCATTATCTGGTGCCATTGCGTACCGTTGGCAGAAGCGTAACCTATGAATTGGTTGCCCTGTCTGACCAGGCGCAGCCAATATCGATTTTGGCTTGAAATTTGTTGCGGATAGGCAGCGCCGTTGGTCGTATAGCGCACTTCGCGGCGGTGCAGTCCGCTCAGGTTAGTCAGCAATTGTACTTTTTTTGCGCCGCCGGCATTGCTTTCGCGCATGGTAATGCCGGCCCAGCCCAGGCTATTGCCGCTGATACTGGTCACTTCTGCCGTGATGCTACCGTTGCCGCATAGGTCGCGCTGGGCAAAGGCCATTTCGTCGCTGGTGTATGGGCTGTTAAAATAGCAATTGGTACTGGTAGCGGTAAAAACCTCCGTGGGCACGTCGTATTCAATGTCGTTGCCGTTAGCGCAATTAATGCCGTTGGGTTGTTGGCTCCATCCGCACGGAAGCCCATCTACCGTCACATGGCTAATACAATTGGAGGTATTGCCCGAATAGTCCTCTATCGTAACTGTCACAGGGATAACGGAACCCAGATCTTCACAAGAAATAGCAGACGGGGATGCGCTAACAAAAAACACCTCTTCACAATTATCGTTGCTGGCGGCCTCGTTCCACACGTCGTCGGGTTTGAGTACAATTTCCTCTTCGCCGTTAAATACGACGGTGAAATTTTTGCAAACGGCCTCCGGGGCTTCATTATCAACGCCGGGGTTGATCGTCACTTCTACCTTGTCGGTGCAGGTTCCGCTGTAAATGCCATCAATAGCTTCCAACACATAATCGCCGGGCGGCAGATTGTCAAACATACCGGTGTTGTTGGTCAAGTTGACGGGCCCGGTAAGTTCGTATGTCACTCCACCCATATTACCCGAAATCAGGGCGCTGATGGCTCCGTCGTTGGCGTCCGGGCAATTTTCATGGCTGATCACAGCGCCGACGTCAATATTGCAGAGCGTGCCGCAGTCGCTCAGGCAGTTTCGGGAATCAATGTGATTCTGAATCCGGGTAATATTGCCGGCAGCCCAGGTAGTGGCGCCGCACACAATGTTGGGCCACATGATCGTATTGGAATTGGCTTCACCATGAACGCCGTCCCAGTTGTGACCCAATTCATGAGCGCTCAATGCCCGCAAGCAATTAGAGCTGCTGGAAAAATCCTCACAGACATTATACCGAGTATCACCGCATACATCGCCAATACTTTGCGCACAACCAATCAGACCAAAATTATCGGGCCCGCCGCCGCAGCCCTGTATGTCGCGGTCGGTCCAGATCTGTCCTACATCATGGGTCGCAAAATTGCCGGGCGCCCAGGCAGAAAAATCGTCGAGAATATCAAAGGCTTCATCAGAAGTAGTCCAGGGGTCGGCCATAGCAGAAGTGGGTACAAACTGATCGACGATGAGGTAGTTTAAATTAAAATCGTCGTACAACGGTTCCATTAAGTTGGTGACGGTAATAATGAAATCGTTGACGGCCTGTACGCTGCCGTATTTGCTGAACATAAGAAAATCTCCGGCAGTAGCTAACTCTACTTCCTTGCACTCCATTTTTGCATGGCTATCGTGGTGGCCCGGATCTGCTTCTTTCGGCGGCAAGCTATACTTTTTGCCGGCATTAAACGTACACTCCAATGTTGGATCGGTAAGCACGTCAGAAGCATTGTAAATAATGTAGTAATCACTACCTGCACGAGGGATGATACGCTTCAAGGGTTCAATAAAGTAGGTTTCTCCCCGGTCTTCGATCATCCCCAAAAAATAACGCGGCGTGATAGTAAACCTGGCGGGCTCATAACTTGGGCCCTGGGAGCCCCTGAAAGTAATATTGGGTCTGCGGGGCAATATTTTAGCCCCGTTTTCAGTAAGGGCAACTTCCCGGTAGTTCGCGCTTCGTATATCGTGGTAGTCCAATTGCAGTTGCCACGACCGCTGTTCATCGAGCTGTAATGTAAAATGAAATCGATTCTTCGTTTGCGATAGTTCGTAGATTTCCTGAATATCGATCTGAAAGACCTGGTAGCTGCTGAAGCTTCTGTCCAGATCATTATCCTGGAATTTCAGTTTCCGGGCATTGATCAAATTCTGTGCTGAAAGTAAGGCCGGCAAGGCGGTCAACAATAGGCTCAATACCAATGGTGTCAACAGGCTTTTGCTCCCTTTGAGTTGGATGTTCGCAATCATAGGTCTATAGTGTTTTGGTGAAAAAACAACTTTGACGCCGGTGTGAAGGGAACACACAGCAGAGTGGGGGGGATGTTTGCAAAGGGAAAACAGAAAAAGATGGATAAAACTATTGCAATGTAGGCTATTTTAAGGTAAAAAGCAACTTTGCCCGCTGTGCGGTATACCAATATTGTATAATTTTACCTGATTCATCAAAAGCGCTGACAAAATGACTCGACAATTTATCACCCTGCTCACCTGTTGTATATTGGTATTAACAGGCTTTTCAACATTTGCCCAGGAAGACGTTTCCTATAAACTTCCCCCCAAAGATATTGCCGATCTACTACTGGCCAAACCCGCTCCAAGCGTAAGTATTGACACGAAGGGGGAATGGATGCTGATCACTGAGGTCAGCTTATATCCCTCCGTAGAAGAATTGGCGCAACCAGAATTGCGCCTCGCCGGCTTGCGCATCAATCCCAATAATTATGCGCCTAGCCGCCAGACGTTTATCAATAATTTGTATTTGAAAAATATTGCAACAGGCAGGGAATTATCCATCAACGGATTACCTGCGCCGCTTAATGCCGGCGCCGTGACCTGGAGCCCCAACGACAAAAAAATCGCTTTTACTCATACTTCCAACGATCGCGTGGATATCTACGTTATTGATTTAGCTACGCAACAGGCTGTTAAAATCAATCAGTCTCCACTCAACGCACTACTCGGCGGCAGTTATCAATGGTTTGACGACAATTCACTGCTCTATCGCATTGCTCTACAGCCTGCCTCGGCTGCCCCGCCTAAGCCGTTGATGCCGAAAGGTCCAACTATCCAGGAAAATTATGGCAAAGCTTCACCTCGGCCTACTTTCCAGGATTTGATTAAAAGCCCCTACGACGAACAGCTTTTTGCTTTTTATGCTACCTCGCAATTGGTTAAAAATACTAACGGCATAGAAACTAAAATCGGCGAGCCGGCAATTTACACAAGCATCCAGATTTCGCCTGATAAAAGCTATCTGATGCTGCGCACGCTGCGCAAGCCGTTTTCTTACCTCGTGACGGCGGGCGGTTTTCCTTCTAAATTAGTCATTGCCGACCTGAGCGGCAAGGTGATTAAAACGCTGGCCGAATTGCCCTCTTCTGAAACGGCGCCCAGCGGCCGCGACAATGTGCAAAATGTGCCCCGCAGCTTTGAATGGCGCGACGACGAACCGGCAACAGTTGTATGGTGCGCCCCGCTCGACAGTGGTATGATCAAAAAAGAAATGGAGTATCACGATGCGGTTTTCGCGCTGAAAGCCCCGTTTGATACTGAACCTCAAACCCTCTTCAAAACCCAAATGCGCTATTGGGGCACAACGTGGGGAAATAATACGGTGGCACTGGTTACGGAAGGTCTCAGCGGCAAACAAATGACGCGCACCAGCCGGTACAACCCGTCTACCGGGCAATTGGAAAAACTTGTAGAACGCAATACCACCGACGCCTACGGCAACCCCGGCACACCCGTGCTGGAGAAAAATCAATACGGCCGTTGGGTCGTCAAACCCATAGACAAAGGCGGCAAAATACTTATGAACAATACTACCGGCGCTTCGCCCAAAGGCGATTTGCCCTTTTTGTCAGCCTTCGACCTGACGACTAAACAAACCCAAACCCTCTGGCGCTGCCAGGAAGGCGTTTTTGAATTCGTGGTTAAAGTAATGGATAGCGATAAATTGCAACTGCTCACCCGCCGCGAAAGCGAAAAAGATATGCCTAATTTCTGGGTCAAGAATCTAAAACTACGTATCGCCGACCGCCAGGTGACGAATTTCGCCAACCCATACCCCCAACTGGATGGCGTCAGCAAACAAAAGATCAGTTATAAACGCGCCGATGGCGTAGATCTCACCGGCGACCTATACCTGCCCAAAGATTATGATCCCAAACGCGACGGCCCCCTGCCTACCCTGCTGTGGGCCTATCCGGCTGAATACAACTCGGCTGCCGATGCCGCCCAGGTGCGCGGTAGCGAACACCGCTTTACTATGCTCAACTGGGGCTCCCCCGTATTCTATGTCACCCAGGGCTACGCCGTGCTCAATAACGCAGAAATGCCCATCGTGGCTACCAGCGCCGATAAGAAACCTAATGATGATTTTGTGGACCAACTAAAAATGAACGCCGAAGCCGCCATCAATAAACTCGCAGAAATGGGCGTAGGCGATAAAAACCGCATGGCAGTGGGCGGCCACAGCTACGGCGCCTTTATGACCGCCAACCTTCTGGCGCATACCGATCTGTTTAAAGCCGGCATCGCTCGCAGCGGCGCCTACAACCGCACACTTACGCCTTTTGGCTTCCAAAATGAAGACCGCACCTATTGGGAAGCGCCTGAGGTATATAATGGAATGAGCCCGTTTAGCTATGCCAATAAAATCAAAACGCCCCTGCTGATGATCCACGGCGAAGCCGACAACAACAGCGGCACCTTTCCCATACAGAGCGAACGACTGTTTAATGCCATCAAGGGTCATGGCGGTACGGTGAAATACATACAACTGCCCCACGAAAGCCACGGCTATCAAGGGCGCGAAAATATTCTGCATATGCTCTATGAGCAAAATGAATGGCTGGAGAAGTATGTGAAAAAGTGATTTGTAACAGTGCTGATCCCCATAATTACGGGATCAGCACTGTCAAAGCTTCCAATGTAGATTCAACCATTGCTCTACTTCGTCCTTCTTCGGCTCACCGTATTGGGTGTGAATGTATTGCAAAACAGCATCCTTTACATCTGACTTTTTACTAAAAGTGCCAAGCAACTCAACAATAGCGTCTACTTCCGTGTAAAGTTCCTCTAGGTCGGCAAAGACAATGTCAATGGTGTTGATAAGTGTAGAGGTATTGGCGAGACTATCGTAATAATACAATTTAAAATCTGATACCGCAGCAGGAGCAATTGGTTGCTCGTCAACCGTAAAAAGGGTTCTTTTATCAATGATCAGATTTTGACCTGAAAACGCCAACCGTTTGTTAATCGGTTCAGTTTCCTGTTCCCATTTGTACTGAATATAAAAAAACTTGTTTTCATTCATTTCCAATTCATTGCCGCCTATCTCAATCGCAAGGGTATCGCCAAGAGCCACCAACCGGCGGCTATCCAGGTACTTCTGAAAACTCAGATAGTTCATAATTTTACCAGGTCGTGTATTGGCGGCCATCTGCAAAGGCTCTAACAGGTATCCGGCTTTTCTTTTCGCATCCGGAAATACGATGAACAAGCTGCGTTTGTGGTTCATGATGACCATCCGGTTGGCCGGCGCTTCAAATTTCAGCGACTCGCCTGCGCCGAAAAAATCGTTTTTCCTGAGCAATTTACCCGTAGATTGAAGACTGACTTTGCCTTTTACAAAAACGACCTGCAGTTCCTGCTGCTTCGGCAAGGAATCCGGCGGGTAAATGACCCCGGCTGTTAAAAAAAGGGGCGCGCAAATCATTAGTGCTAAATTGAATAATATTGACTTTCGCATAGATCGTTTTTTGTTAGAATTAAATGCATCAAGCTTTCGAAGATATATTATAACGATAAAAAATTCTGAAGCAACATAGCCCCCGCCTGTCCGGATTTTTCCGGATGGAATTGCATGGCGAAAAAATTGTTTTTTTGTAAAGCAGCACTAAAGGGCAGGCTATAATCAGCCACAGCTGTTGTATAAGGCCCCACCTCTACGTAATAGCTGTGCACAAAGTACATATATTGCCCTTCAAATTCAGGGGTAAAAATTCCATTTCGCAACCGGTGCAGGTCGTTCCAGCCCATGTGTGGTACCTTTTCGCCGTTGACAGGGCGGAATCGCTTTACTTCTTGAGGGATAATGCCCAAACAGGGCGTATCATTTTCTTCTGAATGAGTACACATCAATTGCATACCCAGGCAAATGCCCAACACCGGCTGCGTAAGCCGGGGTATGAGTTCTGCCAGACCGCTTTCGCGCAAATGCCGCATGGTGGTGCTGGCCTCCCCAACGCCGGGAAAAATCACTTTATCGGCGCCTGCAATGAGCCTGTGATCACCGGTGAGTATGGCTTCGGCGCCCAGGCGCTCCAGGGCGTATAATACCGATCGCACATTGCCGGCGTTGTAGTTGATTACTGCAATCATAGCAGGCCGTTGTCGTCTAAAATATCATTGCGCTCAGCCGGTATGCCCTGCCGGCGTCCGTAGTGTTTGAGTACTTCGCGGTTGCCCAAAAACAATATGGCAAAGATAAACAACGTACTGCCCGACAACATAAGCAATAGTAAAGCAGGTAATTCTTCCTGTCCCAATTGCTCAACCAGATACATCGCTACCCAAAGCCCGATCCACCCCAACGTAAACAAAGCCAGGAAAACCTGCCAGACTACAGGCCCCCATTTCACCTCCCGCAACAGCAAAATGCTGAGCATGCCAACCACAAAACACAAGGTCATGAGAAATACTAACATGACCAGATCTTTAGGCGCCGTGGGCAACTGCCCGTTTCTCAAGTATATGACGCCGGAAGCCCCGGCCCAAATGACGGCCAGACTAAGCGCCAGGTAGGCAAACATGTCAGTGGGTTTGATTCGATTGCGCAGCATAAGTAAAGGGTTTTTGATCATAACAAAGATAGCCTATTCTGCAACAATACGGTGTTGCGTTTAATTGCCAAATCTGACTATCTTTGCGGCCATTGTGTTTTTTCGGTGATAGCGTGACTCAGTGATGAAAGACTATTAAACAATTAACAAAATGAAGGTTTCCCTTAATTGGCTGAAAAATTACGTGGATATTCCGTTGACCCCCGATGAAGTATCGGCATTGCTGACGAGTCTGGGCCTGGAAGTAGAAGGTATGGAAAAAACCGAGAGTATCCCCGGCGGACTTGAGGGCCTCGTGGTAGGCCTGGTCGCCGAATGCCGGAAACACCCCAATGCCGACAAGCTTTCGCTTACCAAAGTGGATGTCGGCGCCGGCGAACTGCTGTCTGTCGTGTGCGGCGCACCCAATGTAGCTAAAGGACAGAAAGTGATCGTTGCCACCGTCGGCGCCACATTGTACCCGGTCGAAGGAGAGCCTTTTGTTATTAAAAAAAGTAAAATCCGCGGCGAAGATTCCGAAGGTATGATTTGCGCCGAAGACGAAATCGGCATCGGCCACAGCCACGCAGGTATTATGGTACTGCCCGAAGATACGCCGGTGGGATTGCCCGCCCGCGATTACTTCCGTCTCGAAACCGATTATGTATACGAAATCGGGCTAACGCCCAATCGCTCCGACGCTACCAACCACCTGGGCGTCGCTCGCGACGTTGCCGCGGCGCTGCGCATCAATTACGGCCACAGCGGCGAATTGCGCCTGCCCGATGTGTCAGGCTTTCATGTCGATAACCGCGATCTGGCCCTCAACGTCAAAGTTGAAAACCCGGAAGCCTGCCCGCGCTATTGCGGCGTTTCTATAAAAGGGGTGACCATCAAGGAATCGCCCGACTGGCTCAAGCAACGCCTGCAAGCCGTGGGCGTGCGTCCTATCAATAATATCGTTGACGCTACCAACTTCGTTTTGCACGAACTGGGGCAGCCCCTCCACGCTTTCGACCTCGACGAAATCAATGGCCGCAGCGTAGTGGTCAAAACCTTGCCTGAAGGCAGCAAATTCCTGAGCCTCGACGGCGGTGAACGCAGCTTGAGCGCCGAAGACCTCATGATCTGCGACGGCAATTCCAACGGCATGTGTATCGGCGGCGTGTTCGGCGGTATCAGCTCGGGCGTCAAAGACAATACGACCAATATTTTCCTCGAATCGGCACATTTTCACCCCCGCTGGATACGCCGCAGCAGCATGCGCCACAACCTGCGCACCGACGCGGCTAAGGTATTTGAAAAAGGCAGCGATCCCAATATCTCGCTTTACGCACTCCAACGCGCCACCCTTCTCATCAAAGAACTCGCAGGCGGTGAAATTGCCTCCGATATAGTCGATATTTACCCGGCTCCGATAAAACCGGTTGAGGTAACGCTCCGCTATGCCCATATCAACAAACTGATCGGCATCCAAATCCCCCCAAAACAAGTGAAGAATATTCTCGATGCGCTCGATATGGCCATCGTGAAAGAAACAGATGGAGAGATTACGGTATCCGTGCCTACCAATAAAGCCGACGTGACCCGCGAAGCCGATGTCATCGAGGAAATATTGCGCATTTACGGCTTCGACAATGTGCCCGAACCCGGCGTCATCAATATGGCAATGGTCACTTCGGTACAACCCGACCCCAGTCAGGTACGCAATAGTATCGCCGACCTGCTGGTGGCCAACGGCTTTCACGAAATGATGGCCATGTCGCTGTCGGAAGCGCGTATTTATAAACAATTGGTGGGCGGCATAGCCGAAGAAGAACTGGTGTATATCAATAATACTTCTAACGTACACCTCAATATTATGCGCCCGACAATGGTTGTCAGCGGACTGGAAGCCGTTGTGCACAATCAAAACCGGCAACAACTCAACCTCAAGTTGTTTGAGTTTGGCAAAACTTATCGCCACAAAAACGGCGGTATTGACGAAACCGCCCACTTGTCAATGCTGCTTTCCGGACAACGTTGGCCGGAAAGCTGGCTCAATAAAGACAAAGCCCTCGTGAATTTTTACCACCTGAAGGCTTTCGTCAAATTGGTGCTGAACAAAATGGGCGTCAGTCAATACCAGGAAACGCCCATCAAAGACGATGTCTTCTCCTACGGCGTACGCTATCACCGCGGCGAACAAGTACTGGCAGAACTTGGCCTGGTATCGGCCAGGATTAGCAAAAAAATGGACGTCCGAGGCCAGGTGTGCTTTGCCGACCTGCGTTGGGATAACCTCCTGAAAAGCCTCGCCAAGTACCGCGTAAGCTATCAGGAAGTCAACAGATTCCCCGCTATGCGAAGAGATTTGGCCCTGGTTGTTGAAAATTCCGTAAGATTTAGCGATATTGCGGCAATTGCTGCAAAGGTCGGCAAAAAGTGGTTGAAAGACACCAACCTCTTTGACGTCTATGTCAACGAAACACAACTCGGCGCCGGCAAAAAATCCTACGCCGTCAGCTTTGTCTTCGAAGACCCGGAGCGAACCCTCCAGGACAAAGAAGTGGACCAAGTGGTGGAGCAAATGATTGGCGCTTTTGAAACACAACTTAGTGCGCACATCAGGCGTTAATCAAAAAGCAAACCGTTTTTGCGGCAAGCGACAAAAGCATTCGCTCCCATGAACGTTATTGATCAACTTGACCAAATTGAACTAAAGGCGAGGCAATTGCTGCTCAAACTGGAGCGCATGCGCCAGGAAAACGCCGAACTCAGAACTGAAAACGAACACCTGAAAGCCGAGCTCGACAAACAACGAGGCGCGGTAGAGGTGCTGAAAGATAAATTGGAAAAAACGCATGGGGTGCTCGAATTGCCGAAAGGCAACGACACGGAGCAAGCCCAACAACTCAGGCAACAACTGGATCAATACATCCGGGAAATTGATAAATGTATTGAGTGGTTGCACAATTATTGATTTAGTGCATGGAAACACAGGATACGAAAAGCATAACCGTGTTGATAGCCGGAAGGCCGTATCCTTTGAAAATAAAGGAAACTGACGAGCCTGTTATCCGCAGAATTGTCAAGGAAGTCAACGATAAGATTAACCGCTTTCAGTTGACTTATGCCAATAAAGACAAACAAGACTGTCTGTCTATGGCGCTCCTTACTTATGCGGTAGATTTGCACAAAACGCAACAGGCCCTGCCGGCTACCGAAGATCCTGCCGTTGCCGACAAACTCACGCAACTCGAAGCGCTGATAGACAAGTTGTTGCAATAATCCTCCCCAACTGCGTCGATTCCTCTTTTTGTGTCAACAGCATATGGCTGTGATCGCATTTTTTTATTTTACTTCAAAAACCTTATTGTTATGGATATTGGAATCGGAATCGCCATAGGGCTCGCCATTGGGGCCGTGGTCGGTTTTCTGATGTTGCAGGCTGCTGTTAAAAAAGCCAAACAGCAAAAATTAGAGGAATTTAACGCGCAAGCCGACCAACAAGTGAAGGAGGCCCGCCTCACCGCCAAACGTATCGTCGACGAAGCGGAAACCAAAGCCGAAAAAATGGTCTCCCAAGCCGAGATCGAAAACGAAAAAATTAAACAGCGCAAAATACAGGAGGCCAAAGAACGCTTCAATAAAATGCGCTCGGAGTTCGATAGCGAAAAAGCCCAACATGTGGTGGTGATGAAGGAACGCGAGATGGAAGTAAAAGCCATGGAAACCGAACTCCGCCAAAAGGAAGAGAAGTTCGAAGAACGTATCAAGTCGTTTGACTCCCAACGCCTCGAACTCGAACAAAAAGAGGCCGACCTGAAAGCTATCCGCGAAAATCTCGATATCCAGCTCAAAGTGGTAGCCAAAAAACGCGAGGAACTCGAAGCCGCCAACGAAATGCGTATCAAAGAACTCGAGAATATCGCCAAACTCAGCGAAAGCGAAGCCAAAGACCTACTGATCGAGGCCGTGCGCGCCAAAGCAGAAACCGACGCTATGGCGATAGTGAAAGAATCAGTGGAACAAGCCAAGGTGACCGCCAACAAGGAGGCCAAAAAGATCGTTATCCAAACGATCCAGCGCATGTGCGCCGAATATACGATCGAAAATACAGTGTCGGTTTTTAATCTCGATTCCGACGACCTGAAAGGCCAAATCATCGGACGCGAAGGCCGCAATATCCGCGCCCTCGAAGCCGCTACCGGCGCCGAAATAATCGTTGACGATACGCCCGAAGCTATCGTGATTTCGAGCTTCGACCCCATCCGCCGCGAAATTGCCCGCCTGGCGCTCAAAAAACTGGTGGCCGACGGACGTATCCACCCCGCTCGCATCGAAGAAGTGGTGGCCAAAACCCGCAAACAACTCGAAGAGCAAATAGTGGAAATCGGCGAACGTACGGTGATCGACCTCGACCTCCACGGCCTCGACCCCTACCTGGTGAAGATGGTGGGCCGCATGCGTTTCCGCTCTTCTTACGGCCAAAACCTGCTCAAACACTCTATAGAAACTGCCAACCTGTGCGCTATTATGGCCGCCGAACTCGGCCTTAATCCCAAGCAAATCAAACAGGCCAAACGCGCAGGCCTGCTCCACGATATCGGCAAGGTGGCAGAAGAAGAAAGCGAATTGTCGCACGCTATCCTCGGTATGAAGTTGTGCGAAAAATATAAGGAACACCCCGTGGTGTGCAACGCAGTGGGCGCCCACCACGACGAAATCGAGATGAATAATATCATTTCGCCTATTATCCAGGCTTGCGACGCTATCTCCGGCGCTCGCCCCGGCGCTCGCCGCGAAATCCTGGAAAGTTACCTCAAACGCATCGGCGAACTCGAAGAACTCGCCATGTCATACGACGGCGTGCAGAAAGCTTACGCTATGCAGGCCGGCCGCGAACTACGCGTTATCGTGGAATCCGAAAAGGTTACCGACCAATTCGCCGACGATCTGGCCTTTATGATCTCGCAAAAGATCCAGGAGGAAATGCAGTATCCCGGCCAAATCAAGGTGACGGTGATCCGCGAAAAACGCGCCGTGTCATTCGCACGGTAAGTGATTGTTTGATAAGACTGTCAGACTATTGGACTTTGAGACTGTTAGCCGCAAAGGTCCAATAGTCCCACAGTCCAATAGTCTAATGGTAAATAGCGCGTTGGTTATTATCGAAGGCTGTATCGTCCAATAGTCCAACAGTCCAACAGTCCCGCCATGAAATTCCCCTGTATCCACCTGCTCCTGATGCTTTCTCTGTCCGCAACCGGCCAGAAAGCCGACGTTTTAAGCCATCTCATCAATCAACACAAAACTACCCTCGGCGACTGGGCCGCCGACCCCGCCAAATACGATATACAAGTCATTTATACCCAAATTGACCGCGATGCGAATAACTCCCCGACTTTTACCTCTTATCGCTGGGGCGTAGATCCCAAACGCTATTTCTACCCTGCCAGCACCGTCAAAATGCCGGCAGCCTTCCTGGCGCTTGAAAAACTCAACGAACTACGCATTAAAGGCCTCGACAAATTTACCCCTATGCGCATCGGCGCCGTTACGCCGCCTCAAACACCAGTAGTAACTGATACCTCATCGGCCAACGACTTACCCTCGCTAGCCCATTACGCCAAAAAGATTTTTATCGTTAGCGACAACGACGCCTATAACCGCCTCTATGAATGGCTAGGTCAAGCCTTTTTTAATGAAAAATTGTGGCAAAAAGGCTTCCGCGATACGCGCATCCTGCACCGCCTTTCTAATCCCGCCTTTAATGCCGATAATAACCGATATACCAACCCCGTCACGCTTTACAGGTTCGATACGCTTTTTTATTACCAGGGAGAGGTTTTTAGCGCCATCACCCCGCCCAATCTGGGCCTCAACAGCGAGCAACGCGGCATCGCTTACCTCGATAGCCAGGACAAACGCGTGGAGGGCGCCTTTGACTTCAGCGGCAAAAACTATGTTTCGCTGCAAAACCTGCACGATATGCTTAAGGCTGTGATTTTTCCCGAAGCTACGCCGCCGGCGCAACGCTTTCATCTCACCGACGACGATTACCGCTTTCTCTACCAGTGTTTGTCGGAGTGGCCCCGCGAAAGCCGCTTCCCTCAATACCATTATGCCGATAATTATGTGAAATTCTGGCTGTACGGCGATAGCACTCTTGCGCCGATACCAGGCGTTCGCATTTTTAATAAAGTAGGTTGGGCCTATGGCTTCTTGTCCGATATCGCCTATATCGTCGATCTGGAACGCGGCGTCGAGTTTTTCCTGTCGGGAACTATCCATGTCAATGCCGACCAGGTCTATAATGACGGCATATACGAGTACGATGAAATTGGATTGCCTTTTTTCAGCCAATTGGGAAAGCTGATCTATGATTACGAGTTGCAGCGCCCACGCAAGGCCAAACCCGATCTGTCCAAATTTAAGCTGAGCTACGATTAGGCCATGGCCGGGTTATATCTCCATATTCCGTTTTGCAAACAAGCTTGCCATTATTGCAATTTCCACTTTTCAACTTCGCTCAAGCAGAAAGACGAACTGCTCCATGCGATGCTCAGGGAGTTGGAATGGCGGAGCAATGAGTTGTCACAAACGCCGGTTCATACAATATATCTGGGCGGCGGCACCCCGTCATTGCTGAATGAGAACGAATTATCCCGGCTGTTTGAGGCTATATATAAGTGGTATCCCGTAGCAGCCGAACCGGAGGTTACCCTGGAGGCCAATCCCGATGACCTATCCCGCGAGAAGTTGCGCCAACTGCGCCAAACTCCCGTCAACCGGCTGAGCATAGGCGTGCAATCGTTTGCCGAAGCCGATCTGCGCTTTATGAACCGAGCTCACAATGCCCAAGAAGCCCAGGCTTGCATCCTGTTTGCACTGGAGGCCGGCTTTGACAATCTTACTGTCGACTTGATCTACGGGTCGCCAACTACAAGCGATGCCCAATGGGAATCCAATGTGCGCCTGCTGATTGAGCTGGGGATTCCTCATCTATCCTGTTATTGCCTGACGGTAGAACCCAAAACCGCGCTCGATTATTTTGTGCAAAAAGGCAAAACACCACCCGTAGACGAAGATCAAGCAGGCAGGCAATTCGAAATGCTTATGAATAGGATGGAAGATGAAGGTTATGAGCATTACGAAATCTCCAATTTCGCTAAACCAGGCTATTATAGCCGGCATAACGCCAGTTATTGGCAAGGCGCGCTCTACCTGGGTATCGGCCCTTCCGCCCACTCCTACGACGGATTGCGCCGCAAATGGAATGTGGCCAATAATGCAAAATATATCCAGTCGCTGAATTCTATTAGCACTGGCGCCAACCTTTCAGACCTGGAGGGAACCTTGTTCGAACAGGAAACGCTCTCGGCCTCCCAACGCTACAATGAATATGTGATGACCTCCCTACGCACCAGTTGGGGTTGCCATGTTGATCATATCAAAACGATCGATCCTCGGTTTGAACGAATTTTTCTCGATGGTATCCGGCATTTTATCAGTCAAGGCGAAGTAGTGCAGGAAAACGGGGTGTTTCGACTGAGCCGGCAAGGCAAATTGATCGCCGATCGTATAGCCATGGAATTATTTGACGTGTAATTTTTCAACTCAATAAGCCTCGTTTCACTTTTTTGGTGATGTGTTTTGAATTGAAATACATCGCAATGCGATATTTATTGTTTTTTTTGCATGAAGCTCAAGTTGTTGATTATCAATTTTTTATTTAATTTTTTTCTCTAAAAACGGTGGGGTGTTTATTTTTTATAAAAATAAAATGTTTTATCTATTGACAAAATAAAACTTTTTGTATATCTTTGTTTGTAAATCAACAACTTATTGATGATGGATCTCCAGTTGTTAGTCAGTAAGAAAGGAACCAAGGTAGTAACGGCCACCAACCTGCACCAAGCACTGGAATTAGGTAGCCAGAATTACGCCCAGAATATCCGCAAGTGGTTGGAAGATGTCTTTGAATTCAGGGACGGCATCCGAAAACCCGTCAAAATGCAGGACTACGCGCCCAGGAAAATGGCCGACAGCGCCATCATCGAGGATTATTACCTCAGCGTGGAACTGGCCAAGCTGATAGCGCTGCACTCCAAAAGTAAACTCAAACTCAAATACGCAAAATGGCTGCAATTGCAGGAGGAGGTTCCCACCAATGAGTCCATGCTAAGCAAAGAACAAATACTGGTCGTACTCGATTTGGTGAAGGCGATGAGCGCTGTGTCCTGCCAGGAAACTTGCGAACGCAACCATCACAAGGTTTACGAATCACGCAACGGCGGCCATGGCGCCAACTGGTGGCAATACCGCGCTGAGGTGCTCGGCTATTCCGCCGATACCCTTCGCGAAAAGGTGCAGGCTATTGGACTCCAATCGAAAGGCAAGTCGCAACGACAACTACTTATGCAATTTGATAAATACGAAGTGATCCGAACAGGAGTGATTGACTTGTTTATGGCGCTAGGCAAAAGTGATAAGTACGCTCGCACCATGGGCGACCTCGCAAAGCGGTTTGCCGAAGAACTACAGATAGAAATTGCTAGCGATAACAACGAGGCAGATGCGTTTATAACCCCTGCAGTGGCATCTTTGCCCCAAAGGATGACGGGATGATTTTTCAGGTGACAAGGCGATTGCCGTTTCTACTGCGCCGTGTCACCTGAAAACTACTACCCCATCTCCGACACCACCTCCTTTACCTCGGGCACCATGCGCTTAAGCATGCCTTCGATCCCGGCCTTAAGCGTAATGGTAGACGAAGGGCAGCCGCTGCAGGAGCCTTGTAGCACCACTGTCACAACGCCGTCATAAATAGATTTGAATTCGATATTGCCGCCATCCATTTCAACGGCGGGTTTGACATAGGTGTCGATCAGGTCTTTAACGCGGGCGGCCAGTTCACCTTCTCCTTCGCCGTGCTGTGCTGCGCCACGCTGCACTTCCAGCTCCATCATGGCCTCTGCAAAACCGGCTTTTACAATCTCGCCGCCCTGCTCTATATACTGCTTGATGAAATCTTTCAACTTGAGCATGATATCTTCCCACTCATAGTTGAATTCTTTGGTGATGGTTACAAAATTATTGCATACATAAACACCCTTCACATAAGGTAACTCAAACAACGCCGTAGCAATCGGCGACCATTCGCGCGCCAGCTCGGCATCCTTGAAATCTGCGGTGCCTTTGTGCAACATCCTGTTAGACACAAACTTGAGCGATTCCGGATTGGGTGTTTGCTCCGTATACAACATCACCGGGCTCTTGGCTATCGTACCGTCCATCTTGCAGCTTATTTAGATTTATTCTACAAAGATAACACACACCGCCTACTATGGTTCTTTTTGGGGCCGGAAAAAATTTTTTTTCACAGGCAGCATTTTGACGACAAGTTGGGTCAAAGCTATTATAAGGGTTATCTCAGCGCCGTGAAAGCACGGCGGCAATTATAAAGACAACCCGGTTTTCCTTCATTACAGATATGGTGGGCCGCCAGCATCCGGAGCCGGCGGCCTTGTTTTTTTTCTGCCAGCCCCAACCGCTACTCGGATACCAATACAATCCTGTCCGAAAAACGCAGCGAATCTCCCTCCACAATTATAGAATACGGCCCCGCCGCCAGCGATTGTAATTCGAGGATGATAGTATTCTGGCCTGCTTCTACTTGTTGCTGAAGGTTATATGCCTTTTGCCCTAATTTGTTGACCAACGAGATAACAAGCATTTGTGACTTATCACTAAATAGGTTCAACTGGACCTCGCCGGAACTGGGGTTGGGAAATAGCTGCCAGTCGCCCTTGCTAATAGTATGCTGCCAGGACATCGCTTTCTCATCCCGATCAGCTTCCTCCGCTAATCCGCCGCTGCCAAAATTAACCAGGTTGATGCTGTAGTCTTCCACTTCCCCATACGGAAATATACCGCAAGGCTGCGCAGCCGAACCATAACGCATGGCCACCCGCATCTTGGTGGCGCCCAAAGCTACATTGTATGGTATGACGATCATACCCGTTATTTGCCCTGCCGTCGGATAAGACGAAAATACCTGCTCGCCCGGATCCAGATAGTCATCGTCGCGGTTAAAGTCGATCCATACCCGCCAGGTTTCCGAAAAGGCGCCGCTCTGATAACCCGGGGTAAAAACTCCAAAATAACTGACTCCCGGCGACAGCGTGATGACCTGATCGTAAAAGGGGCCATGCCCCCCGTTGTTGCCGCTTTGATAGCTGAAATTGCCCAATTGAATGCGTTCTATCCATTCAAAATTGGTATTCGCGCCACGTGCTATGCAAACATTATCCGACTGATTACTCACAATAGTTGTTGTAATGGACTGACATCCGTTTGCATCCGTCACTGTTACAGTATAAAGCCCCGGTGCAAGATTGGCCAGATCTGCTTGAGTTGCTCCATTTGACCAGGCGTAGGAATAGGGTATCGTTCCACCTGATACGCTGAGGTCGATGGCGCCACTGGAACCCGATACGGAAGGCGTGACGCTGGTTTGCAGGGTCAATTGCACCGGATGGACCAATGTAGTGCTTCTGACCGTGCTGCAACCTTCGCTATCCGTAATGGTGAGCGAATAAATGCCGGCAGGGAGATTGCCAATGGTTGGCGTTGTTCCCCCGTTGTTCCACACATAAGTGTAAGGCGGCGTTCCGCCCGCAATGTTAGCTGCAATTAGCCCGTTACTGTAACCAAAGCAAGTTGGAGCGGTTTTGGCAAGTGTAATTTGATATGGCGGGGCCGCATTGATCTGCACTGTGCTGACAACCTGGCTATTGCCGTCGCTGACAGTTACGCTGTATGCGCCGGGTGCGAGGTTATTGATGGTAGCTGTTGTGGCGCCGTTGTTCCACAAATAGCTATAGTTGCCGCTACCTCCTGTTACGGTAACCCCGGCCCAACCGTCATTGCTAGTGTTGCAACTGGTACCTCCTGATTGGATTTGTTGTATGCTAAGCGGCTGTCCGCTATTCTGCAAACAAAAACTGACAGTTGCAGAATTGGTAAAGCTGCCGCCCGATCCGAACACTTCGCCATTTGAGTTTTTAACCTGAAAAGACCCGTTGCCGCGCAGGCAACACATCCCGTCGCCGTAGCTGTCGAATACGGCAAACTGATAACAACCCAAGGGCAGGCATACCGCTTCGGTCAATGTGGATGCCGGCGCATTATTGCCGTATGGACCTCCTGAGGCTACTATGTTGCCCAAACCGTTGAATATTTTCCAGTAGGTTTCTCCAGGGTGGTTGTCAAATTGCAAATGGATGCTGACATTGGCTTCACAAGGCTGATGCACATATTTTTGCGCAATCGCCCTGCGCCCCGCCGTTCCATCCATTTTTTCTGCTGCTACACTGAGCCAGTGCGTTTCCCAGGCATCGCTGCTGAATACGAAACTGGTATCTGTTGTTTGTCCCAGCGGCTCCATGTATTTTTCTCCCAGTGCATATACTGTGTAGCGATCGGCGCCCGACACAGGGGGCCAGTATATTCGCGCTTGCTGCATCCCAATACTTTGTATTTGAAAAACCGGCACACCTATGATATTGAATCCGGAAGCCGATTGACCAACCTGGCTGTTTCTGCTTACTCGAATAAATGCCTTACCTGTCGCGGTATTGGGTACTATCCAATTGTAGTGGCGGCGGCTTCCCGGCACATTGCCTGCCAAAGTATGCCAGCTGGCCATGTTGTCCAGCGAATAAGATAGCGTAAATGTGCCGTCGCTGCCAATCGCATCCCAGCGGATAGTCTCCGTTTCACCAGGAACCATACGCTCTCCACCTGCTGGATAGGTTACAGTTATTTGATCAGGCTCAAAATAATACGCCAGGTAATAAACCTGTGGACCTTGCGGAACGAGATAACCGTTGATCTTTACGGTATAAAGACCTGAGCCAGGTTGGTTGATGACCACCTGCTCCACATTGTTGACCCGGTCGCGCCCCAGATATGCCGGTTTGGTGATACTGTCAATATGCGGATAACGGCTCAATACCAGCGGCAGTTGCTCTATACCGCTAGGCGTGAATACGCTGAGATCAAGATCGTTAATAAGCGCTTTGGCCGCCAGCGGAGATGACGCCGGATCAGGCCAGTAGGCCATGATGCGCAAACGACCCGTACCAGGCGGAACCACTATCGTGTGGAATTGCTGTGCTCCGTTACTCACCGAAGCGCTCAAGTACCAGTGCGATTCAATAGATTCAATGGCGCGCCCGAGGTGCAGGCGCCCCCAGCCGTGATCGTAATCGGGGCCTGGCCGGCCGATGTCTTCAGCAGTATTGAGCATAAATGCCTTGATAAGACCCGAAGGCGCCGTAACACCGTTGTTGTTTTCGGCAAAAGCCTGGTATAGTACCGCCGCCCCGCCTGCCAAAATGGGGGAGGCTGCCGATGTGCCTCCGCCCAACTGGTAGATGTCTCCCGAAGCGGTAGTGTAGTTTTCCTGACCTTGCCCACTTAAGTCTGGCTTCAACCGACCATCGTAAGTGGGTCCCCTGCTGCTCGAAAAGCGCAGGCTGTCGTTGTAATATATATTAGCAGCTACCAAAGTATGTTTGGCGACCTTTCGGCCTCCGGTAAGATTGCCGTACCTGTTGCCCTGCGCGCTAATGAGCCCGCCATAAGGGTTATTGCAAACCTCAATAGCGCTATTGCCGGCGGAAAAACAATGCATGAGTTCAGGCCTGTCAATGACCTGCTGGTCGAGCGCCTGAGCAGAAGCGCTGTAAGCGCCCCCGCAAGCTTCTCCATACGAGGTATTGGTTACAATAATGTTCGATTGCAGGAAGTTGTTAATAGCGTTTGTGATGTGTGAGTAATTGGTGATGCTGAACATGTAGATGTCAGCTCCGGGCGCTACGCCGATACCAAGCGGGTCGCGGTTGCCGGCCCCGCCGGCAATGCCCGCAGTCATGTCTCCGTGATTGTTGCCGTCAGACGGGGTTAGGTTGGTAACCCGGTTATTGAAATCAATGTGCTGTATATTGCCGTCATCGCCAATGCCAATGCCAACCCCTGAACCGTCATACGTCGCCAATGGCGCATAGTGCGAAGAGACGCTTGCCCGGTGTAGTGTGCGCGCCGGTATACCTTCCGGTTCGGGTGCAGACCAGGGCTCCACAAACATTACAGCAGGATGCCTGGCCAATTTTTCAATATCCCGTTGGGCTATGACCAGTTGAAGTACCCCCATATCCCGGCCTGTCACCGACCAACCCGAAGACGCTAATGCCGATTGAAATTCGGCTGGACTAATACCCGGAAAAGGAGATACTGCCAATATAACCTGCTTGTCGCCAATAAATGGAGGTTGCCCCAAAGCTGGAGCTATTTTATATGCAGGCCGAATCGGTACAATTGATTTTACAGGTAATAACCCAAAGTTGGCTTCGATCGGCACGGAGGCCAGGTAGGCATAATTGGGAATGTAAACGTGTAATATTACTCCCATTCTATCCAGTATATCTCTGGCTGATTGGTCGGGAATTTCATCAAATTGCAATATCAAATGATGTCGCAATTTGTGACTTTCAAGAAAAGGAGAAATTGATTTGAATTCAGCCGCTGTATAGCGCTCCTCGGGAGCTGCCACGCCATTGATAAGCTCAATGTCGACAGGCTGCGATTGTGCCCTGGTTATAGTTGTTACCAGACAAAAAACGATCATCAAATACTGGCGAATTTGTATCATATTCGTTGGGTTTGTAAATTTGTAACATGCTAACAATCCGATTCCTGAACCGAAATACAACTTTAGCTCCGCATTAACTCAACTCTCAGTGAGTACGAGTTATATCTTAGAGCTCAATAAGCGCAATTTTTGGAAACGGTGAATAAGCCTCTACTCCATACAAGTTCGCATGTATGTAGCGTAATTTTCTCAAGTTGATGTTTGTCTTTGCCACCATTTATATTGCCAGAACGACGAATAGAGGTGCGTGGCTACACCTGAAATTTCCTGCAATATATGCGAAAAATATTATTTCATGCAAGTGTTACATGCTTTTAAATAGCTAATTAAAGATTAGAAATAATTTTAATTCAATAAAGAAAAGAGTTGTTTTGATTTAATAAAAATTTGAATATCAATTTTTTATCTTAAAATACGATATGCTTTTCTATGATCTTCATTGCAATTTCCCAACTATAACTGTCGGCTCGATGGAGGCCTCTTTCGACTAATTCAAAACGCAAATCGGGATCTGAGTGGAGTCGTTTCATAGCTTTTGCAATAGCTTCTGTATCCAGAGGATCGACCAGCAGCGCGGCATCGCCTGCTACTTCAAGCATTGAGGAGGTATTGGAGGTGATAATGGGCGTTTGGGCACGCATGGCTTCTAAAAGGGGCACGCCAAAGCCTTCGAAAAGCGATACATAGGTTAGCGCCAGGGCAGCCCCGGTAAGCTTTGGCAGCATATCGTCAGAAATATACCCTAATAAATGAATGTCAGCCCTGTAGTCCGATTTTTCCAGCGCCTCTTTGACTGTTCCGGTCTGCCAACTCAATCGGCCGCCGATGAGTAATTTTACCGGCGAGCCGGTTTGTTTTTTAAATAATCCAAACGCTTCTATCAGCCGGCATACATTCTTGCGGGGATGTACGGCGCCAAGGTAGAAGAAATAGGACTGCCCGCCGGCGTATACATCCCTGACGGCTTGTTTTTCAGCATCCGCTAGCGGCCTGAATGTTTCCCTGCAGCCGTTGCAGGCAACGTCAATTTTATCAGGATCGACCTCGTAGTGCCGCACTATGTCGCTTTTGCTGAATTGCGACACGGTAACTACCCGTTCTGCCCTCCGTAAATATCGCGGCACGAAATAATCGTAATAACGCCGCACCAAAGGCGGTACCTGGTCGGGGTAATGCACGTGGGCTATATCGTGAACTACCATAAGCGTAGGCGTTTTGGAGCAAAGCGAGCAATAACCGTCGGGTGAAAAAAATACGTCGGCGCGATATCGCCGCAAAGCGATAGGCACAGCGATTTCAAACCAGGCCCACCACAGTATTGGATGCCGTGCGGGCGGCGGCACTACCACCGGCGTTATATTGGGCCCGCAAATAAAAGCGGGATCGTAAGGCCTGTCAAATAAAAAAATGAATTCCCACTCGGGATGTAACGCCACCAGCCGCCGGGTTACCTCCCAGGTAAACCAGCCGATGCCCTCCAACTTGCCAGGCAATAAAAACCGGGTGTTGACGGCAATGCGCATTATTTGGCGATTCCTATTTCAAACAGTAACCATCCTTCCGGGTCAACAACGGGTTTGATGCCTTTGTCAAATGGGATGGTAAGCCCGTCGGGAGGAATGTCATACCGCTTGGTCGTCTTCCCTAATTCGATTTCTACGGGCATGGGAAAAGGAAGCCCCCCGGGCGCCTGCCAGTGCAAGTGGATCTTGTTATCGGCAATACGCGAATGTAATACCGGCAGGGACGGCTGCCGCAGGTAAACTTCAAAAAACCAATCCAACGGCTGACCATATTCTTCCTCGCAAATGCTTAGAAAATCGTCAGTGGCGACAAATCTGGTCTGACTGCCGTCGGTCAATGCTTCCAGACTCGGGTCGGGGTAGGCCATGCGGCGCAGCGCCTTGAAAAACGCCTCGTCGCCCATGAGGTAGCGCAAAGTATGCAGGGTCCAGGCGCCTTTTACGTATATTGGCGCGCGGTATATAGCTTTGCTGGTCATCGATTCGCGGGGGGCAATAGCCAATGTATTGCTGAAACGCCGCATGTTGCGCATGTAAGATTTGTAGACTTCCCGCCCTTTGAGGCGCTCGGCGTATAACGGTTGCATGTAAGAGCCAAAACCCTCGTGCAGCCACATATCGCGCCAGTCGGAGTTGGTAACCAGATTGCCCCACCATTCGTGGGCCAGCTCGTGGTGGTGCAGGGCGTCAAACCCCCAGTCAATGCCGCCGGTCATGGAGCCGTTGTTGAATTTGGCGCCGTAGGCTATTATGCTCTGGTGCTCCATGCCCAGGTGCGGGGTTTGCACTACGCCGTATTTGTCAGTCCGGAAAGGGTAAGGTCCCAACAGTTCTTCGTAAAAACGGAGATGGTCTTTTATTTCTGAAAATAGCTTTACGCCCTTGTCATAGTCTTCGGGCAATACGTAAAAAACAACAGGAAATGTATCGCCTGCTACGCTTGCTATTTTGTCTTCGATGAGGCGGTAGGGCGCCGCGTTAAGCGAGACGTTGTAAATGTTGATGGGATTGGAGATATACCAATGGTAGGTAGTCGTGCCATCGCCATGGGGTTCGGTTTTTAGTAATTGCCCGTTTGTGGCCACTACCAGCGGGTCGGGCACGCGGAAGTGCAGGCCCATGGTGCGAGGTTCATCGGAGACGTGGTCTTTGCAGGGCCACCAAATGTCGGCGCCTTCGCCCTGGCAGGTGGTGGCGATCCAGTGCGCGCCCGATGTAGTTTTTGCCCAGGAGAAACCGCCGCTCCAGGGCGCCATGGGGGCGGGGCGGGGCTTGCCGCCGTAGTGTACGGTTAGTTGTAGCAGTTGACCGGGCTGACGGGTGTGGTGAAGGTCAATCCACAATTTGCCGCCCTTGCGGTAAAACGCGGCTTCCTGCCCACTGGGAGCCCGCACGGCATACACGGTAAGCAGGGTATCAAGATCAAGTACCAGCCAATACATGGGCTGCACTACGATCGCGTCAATACGTACTTTGCCGTCAATGCGCTGTTCGTCAGGCCATATTTGCAGCGACAAATCGTAGTGGATGACGTCGTACGCAGCCTGCTCGGGCATTAAGGGGCCGCCGCTGTCGTAGATGTCGGTTTGGGCGGTTAATCCGGCGGCGACCGAGAATAGCAATAGCAGCAAGGCGATGTTGGAGAGGAGTGCCATGTCTTTGCGTTTTAGTGCTGGTAAGTTAGGCATTATCGGTTGTTGTGTGCAACAGCTTTTTGAGCTTTTGCTTCATGCGATTGCTTCTGCGCTGCCAGCGCAGCAGAAGTTGCCTGCCTGCCAGTTGATCGGCAGCCGACCAGTAGGTGGCGGAGAGGTCTGTTTTCAGGCGCCGCCAGGCCGTATCGTAGTCATGCCAAAGGCCCAATTGTTCGAGTAATGCACCGGTATCGATGGATAGCCCAACACAAGGCCCCGTTTCAAATCTGAAATACAGGCTTGACATTTTGCGGTTGGCCTCGTAGTCTTTGATGATTTTGCGCAACTGATGCAGCTCTTCATTGGAACATACGTCCAAACGATCGATTATTTCTTCTGCCTGCGAACGAAGCTGCTGGAAATATTCCTCAAGTGTGGGCTGTATACAGTTTCCTAAAGCTTGTATTATGGGATGTTCAATTTCTTCCCACCCCGGCGGCTGCATTTTATGCGCATAATCCCGGAAGTCGTTGCGCGCCAGGCGGTAGGCGTTTGAAAGGTATCTCCGGTATTTGCGACTGAAATGGTGGGCGATATCGCCGGCGTCTTTTAACAGATGCAGTTGACGGTGTATTTCGCGCACCACTCCGCCGTGAGCAAAAACTTTTTTAAGGGTATAATAAAAGTCGCGATAGGGAAAATCCGGATCGACCAGGCGGAGCAGGCGGTAAAATGCCCGCTGTTTTTTGATGTCTACCCGCAGGTTGTGTAAACCAGCCTCCCCGCAACGCCGACCGAGTTTTTTTACCCCATCGACGATGCGTTTGTTGCGATGCTGGATGTATTGGAGGCAGGCTTCCATCTCTTGTGAGGTGACAGGGGGGCGAAAATCTGGTTGATTCGAAGTTCGAAACCCTGAATATTTTTTTCAAAAATAGCTCGAATCTCCCAAATCCTCAAATAGCCAGATCACCCAAATTATCAGGTCACCTGGTAAAATGCACCAAATCCGCAAAGCGCTGCACGCGCTGGTCAATTTCGGGGCGGCTGAGGTTGGTGAGGCGCTCGATGCTGAAACGCTCTACGCAAAACGAAGCCATGGCCGAGCCGAAAATCACGGCCCGTTTCATATTATCGAAGGAGAGATCGCCGGTAGAGGCCAGATAGCCCATAAACCCTCCAGCAAACGTATCGCCCGCGCCCGTGGGGTCGAATACCTCGGCGAGAGGCAATGCGGGGGCGAAAAACACATTGTCGGGGCTAAACAATAAAGCGCCATGCTCGCCTTTTTTGATTACGAGGAAGCGCGGGCCCATCGTAAAGATGGCCTCGGCTGCATTTACCAGCGAGTGCTGACCGGTGAGCTGGCGGGCTTCTTCGTCATTGATGGTGAGGATATCAATGCGTTTGAGTACCTCCATCAGACTATCGAGCGCCACGTTCATCCAGAAATTCATGGTATCCAGTGCAACCAGTCGCGGCTTGTGCTGCAACTGGTCGAGCACCCGGTGCTGCACGTCGGGCGTCAGGTTGCCCAGCATTACGAAGTCAGCTTTGGTATAAACCTCCGGCAACACAGGGTCAAAGTCAGCCAACACGTTGAGCTGGGTGTCTAGCGTATCGCGATCGTTGAGGTTGTTGTGGTAGCGGCCCGCCCAGAAAAACGACTTTTCGCCGTGTTTCACCTGAATACCCTCCAGGTTGATGCCCCGGCGGCGCAAATCGTCGAGGGTTTCGGTGGGAAAGTCGTCGCCGATTACGGACACGACTTGCACCTCGGGCGTAAAATACGAAGCAGCCAATGAAATGTAAGTGGCGGCGCCACCCACCACTCGCTCGGCTCTTCCAAATGGCGTTTCGATATCGTCAAAGGCAACAGTGCCAACGGTTAACAAACTCATGAAAAAATATTTTCGGCAAATATTGCACTTTTATGGGATATCCTATAAATTTGCAGTCGCCTTTTGAGAAAAGGACGTTTTTGCCTCAGTAGCTCAGCCGGTTAGAGCGGCGGACTGTTAATCCGTAGGTCCTAGGTTCAAGTCCTAGCTGAGGCGCAACAACACTTACGCTACGGCTGTTTCACTTCGGTGGAACGGCCGTTTTTTGTTGCAGGTTGTAGGTATATAGGTTTATGCATATAGGGAATGCCATCGCTTGCAGTGTCGCAAAGCCCAATAGTCCAAGAGTCCCGTTTCGACTCCGCTCAACGACCGGCAAAGATCGCACGGTCGCTAAGTCCCAGAGATCGCCCTCTCTCCCCCTCGCCCCTTCCCGTACGAGGGGCTCACAATTGCCGCTTCACACTGCCGCCTCTTCCTGGTTTTTTACCGTTACCGGCGATCCGGCTTTAGGCAGGCGGATGGTAAAGGTGGTGCCCACATTTTCCTGCGATTTTTTCACAAAAATCTTTCCGTTGTGGTATTGTTCAATGATGCGCTTGGCCAGTGAGAGGCCGAGGCCCCATCCGCGTTTTTTGGTAGTATAGCCGGGCTGAAAAACGGTTTTGAACTTGCCGGCGGGGATGCCCTTGCCGGTATCGCTAATATCGATATAGACGTAGTCGTTGTCTTCCGTCACCTGGGCGCTGATTTCTCCTTTGCTGCCCATGGCGTCGAGGGCGTTGCGCAACAGGTTTTCGATCACCCAGTCGAACAAAGGCGGATTGAGCGCCACTTGGAGGTTGCCTTCTTTGGGAGAGGGGAATACAAAAGCCACTCTTTTCGAGGCCCGGCGCTGCATGTACACCCGGCATTTGTCGAGTTCCTCGTAAATATTGACGCGGTCGAGTTTTGGCATTGAGCCAATCTTGGAGAAGCGCTCGGCGATGAGTTCCAGACGGCTCACATCGTTGCTGAGTTCGTGTAGCACTTCGTTGACTTCTTCGTCGTCTTCTCTGATCATCCGCAGGTGTTCTATCCAGGCTACAATGGCCGAAATGGGCGTGCCGAGCTGGTGGGCGGTTTCTTTGGCCATACCTACCCATACGCGGTTTTGCTCGGCCCGGCGTGCAGAGTTGAAGCCCAGGTAGCCGAATAATACGAAGGCGGCGATGAGGCACAATTGCACTATGGGAAAATAGCGCAGTTGAGTAAGCAGCTTTGATTCTTTGTAATATATCAAAAGGGTGCCGTCCCAAATAGGAATAGGCTCAAAACCCTTGGCATCGAGTTTGGCAATTTGATCTTTGAGGTAAACATGGTTGGAGTCGAGGCCGTTGCCGAAGTTGGCGGCGTCGTAAATATCGCCACGGTCGTCAACGATGATAACCGGAATATTGGTGTTTGATTTGATAATGGCCAGGTGCAGGGTATTGTCGCATACGCCCACGTCTTCTTCGTCGAAGTCGGCAAAATCGGCCATGGTCATGGCCCAAATTTCGGCGCGCTTGCGTTCTTCATCCCCTAGTTTGCCTGCCAGGTGGTTGGTGTAGATCATGGAAGCCAAAACAATTACCGCCCCTGCGATGCCGAGGTATAGCTTCCATCTCGATTTGCGCTCGTAAATGCTCATAATGGCGCTTGTTTCATCTTGTTGGGCACATCCCGCCCGATAACGCGTCAAGTAGCCGCTTAAGTATGGCAATAGCCTATCGTCCTCGTATTTGTATATAATTTATCATACGCCGCATGGCATTTTCCCGCACATTGAGGTAAAAAAGGTTGTAGTCGCCCGCATGGTAATTGCTGCGCAGCAATAAAAAACTCCAGGGGAACCGGGGGCGTCGTACCCACAACAGCCCATCGTGCACTTGCGCATCGCATATACCCGGGCGGATGTCGTCAAATTTGAACGCGATGCCGCCCACATTTTTTTCACGGGGCGCGTATTGGGTGTCAATGGTCCAGGTGAGGGGGTTGGTCACCAGCATGCGCTCCCCTTCTGTATCCCAGCGGGGCATTCTGTTTCGCCGGTAAGTGCGCCAGGAGCAAAAGCAACCGATTTCATCGGCTGTTTCACAGGGCTTGATGTACTTGAAGTAGTCTTTGGGCACGCCGATGCCTGCCAGGTAGGCGGCGATGAGTTTTTTCTGAAGGGGTTTGCCGTCAAAAAAATCTTTGATAAGCCGCATGCCGTGCGTGGTGCCCTGGCTGTGCGCAGCGATGATGACGGGCCGGCCGTCGTTGTAGTTATTGAGATAATATTGAAAGGCGGCTTTGACATCGGCGTATGCCATATCAAAGGCTTGGTGGGCGCTTGCCGTATCTTTTGCAAAATACGCCGACAAATGCGCCTGGCGATATCGCGGAGCAAAAACCCGGCCCGAGCCGTTAAATATGGAGGCTTGGTATAGTATGGTGCCGTCGTCGGTTTTTTTATTGAGCTTGGGGTCGTCGATTGGGCCGTTCCAGTTGTTGTGGCCTTTCTGACCGGTATACGTGGTCGGGTGCAGGAAAAAGACGTCGACAGCAGACCCCAGCTGATTGTCAGGCAAAGCCTCGCTGGGCCGCCGGTCGGCATTGTCGACCCGGTCGGGCAGGGCCGCCCAGTTTTCCGCCTTGCTATAGTCGGGCGCAGAAGGCGCAGGCAGTGTACCGTAGCCCCCCTTGGGATGCACTGCGCAACTGCTGAGCGATGACAAGATCGCCAAACCTGTTATCCAGGCGACGACTACCGGCTGCCAAATCCATTTACCGGGCCAGTTTACTCTTTTTATATCCATAAAATAAATAGATAACGAGTCCAATCAAAAACCAAACAAAAAACCAGGCCCAGTTAGACGGCTCCATACCGGTAAGCAGATATAAACAGCTTGTGAGCCCCAATAGCGGAATGAGCGAAAAATTATTTTTATACGCAAATACCGCCAGTATAATACAAATCGCGCAAAATATCAGCATGGGAATATTGTGAGCGGCATCAGGCCCCGTGACCTGAAGCAACGAAGTAAAGAAACCAGGTTGTAAAATGCTCACCGCCAAAGCGCCTGATAATAGTAATATGGTGTAGATGTATTTGGCATTAAAATAGGGCAGGTGAAAACGCCCTTTTTCGCGCTGTTTGCGGGGCAGCAATAAGACGCCGCCACACACCAGCACAAAAGCAAACAGAGTGCCTATGCTGGTGAAATCGAGCACAAATTCTTCGTTGGTAAACAATAGCGGCACTCCCACTACCAAACCGGTAACAATTGTGGAGAATGACGGCGTTTTGTACTTGGGGTGAATTTTCTGAAAAGCCTTGGGCATGAGCCCGTCGCGGCTCATACTCATCCATATACGGGGTTGCCCCATCTGGAAAACCAATAATACGCTGGTCATGGCCACCACCGCTGAAATTGACACGATAAATTCAATCCATTTAACCCCGCGCAATTTAAATACCTCGGCCAGGGGGTCGGAGATGCCTAGCTGTGTGTAGGGCACCATGCCGGTGAGCACCAGCGACAGGATGATGTATACAGTAGTACATATTACCAGCGAATAGATCATGCCCCTGGGCAGGTCGCGCTGGGGATTTTTGCTCTCTTCCGCCAGCGTCGACACCGCGTCGAAGCCGATGTAGGCAAAAAATACGGCTGCCACGCCGGCCATTACCCCGCGAAAACCATTGGGCATAAAGGGCGTCCAGTTGTCGATATCCACATAAAAAGCCCCCACCACGATAACCAGCAATATGATGATGAGTTTGATCCACACCATGAGGTTGCTCACATTGCGCGACTCGCGCACGCCAACGAATACGAGCCAGGTGATGAGCAGGTTGATGACCACCGCCGGCAGATCGAAAATGATCCGCAGGTTGCCCAACATGGGGGCGGAATTCCAGGCGGCAAGCCCTTCTTCGTCAAAAATTTTTTCGCCGGCGATACTGGCGTTAAATGCATCGCGCGCCGCCAGGTAGTTGATGGTCAGGTAATCGGGCAGATGGATGTGAAAGGCTTCCAACAAGTTGGTAAAATAACCCGACCAGGCAAATGCCACGTATATGTTGCCGATAGAATATTCCATGAGCAGCGCCCACCCGATAATCCAGGCGAGCAATTCGCCGAAAGACGCATAAGCATAAGTATAAGCGCTGCCCGCCACCGGAATACGCGAGGCGAACTCGGCATAACACAGCGCTGTAAAACCGCAGGCAATGCCGCAGAGGATAAATAGGAAAATCACTCCCGGGCCGCCTTCAAAGCAGGCCTGGCCGATAGAACTGAAGCTGCCCGCCCCAATAATTGCAGCAATACCAAAAAAAGTGAGGTCTCGCACACTCAATACACGGTTCAGGCTGTGGCCGTCTTCCTGTTGTTTTTCAGCGTCGGCGAGGATCGCTGCAATATGCTTTTTGCGAAAAAGGGTTTTTAACATAGGTGCTTGTTTGCTGGAAAGGTAAAGAAAAAGCGTATTTTTCCAAAAAAAAGACCACAATGCTTCGAATTTCTGTTTTTTTCTGCCTTTGCCTGCCGATAATCACTGCGGCTCAAGATGTTGATGACCAGACCGCCGTAAGGCAAGTCATTCAGGTATTATTCGACGGCATGCGCGCCGGCGACACCAGTGCCGTCAAGTCTGTGTTTATCCCTGGAGCCTTGCTACAAACGGCTCTTGAAAGCCCCAACGGCGATACGCAGATCAAAACCGGCTCAGTGGCCGATTTTGTAAAGGCCGTGGGTATGCCGCATGACAAGGTATGGGATGAGCGGATCTTCGCTGTAGATGTTCACATTGACGGCCCCCTGGCCAGCGCATGGGCCGACTATACTTTTTTTCTGGGTAGCGAGCTGAGCCATTGCGGAATCGACCATTTTTTGCTGATGAAACAAAATGGCCAGTGGAAAATTTCCCTGCTCACCGATACGCGCCGCAAAACGCCCTGCCAGGCAGAACCCGGCGAACCCCTCGCCGCCTTGAATACTATGATAGACGGCTGGCACCGTGCCGCCGCTACCGCTGATGAAGCCGCCTTTTTCGGCGCTATGACTCCCAATGCCATTTATCTCGGTACCGACGCTACCGAACGCTGGCTCCGCGACGAACTGCGCGCCTGGGCTGCCAAGGCTTTCGACCGCGATGTGGCCTGGGCTTTTACTCCATTCGACCGCCACGCCTATTTCTCCCACGATGAACAATACGCCTGGTGGGAGGAAAACCTCCGCACCTGGATGGGCATCTGCCGCGGCTCAGGCGTAGCAGAAAAAACTTCGGAAGGCTGGAAAATTGCACACTATCACCTTAGCGTAACGGTGCCTAATGAAAAAATCAAAGGCTTTATTGAACTGTTGGAGAAAAATTAGGATATTGCTGTCTCCAATCTGAAGACCTGCCTAAGTCTGTCCTCTGTTATCCGTTGTCGGTTGTCTATCTTTGTAGGCTGTACCCAACCTACAACCCGCAACCTACAACCCACAACCCAGCCACAATGAAAGATTTACTCTACAAAATCGCCATCACACAGATACCGATGGTAGGGGCGGTGACGGCCAAAACACTCATCAGCTATTGCGGCAGCGCCCGCGGCGTATTTGAAGCGCGCAAGCGGGAACTCGTGCGCATACCTGGCATTGGCGAACGCACGGCAGAGAGCATCGTCAAGCAGCGCATTTTATCGGTTGCCGAAGAGGAAATAGCCTTCCTGGAACGCTACCAAATCCAGCCGCTCTTTTACCTCGACAAAGCGTATCCCAGCCGGCTTAGCGTGTACGCCGACTGTCCGCTGATGCTTTATTACAAAGGCAACGCCGACCTCAATGCCCCCCGCATTGCAGCTATTGTGGGCACCCGAAGGCCTACAGCCCACGGCGTGGCGATTTGTGAAGAACTGGTGAACGGACTCAACGACTACGGCGCCATCGTGGTGAGCGGGCTTGCCTTGGGAATCGATGCGGCGGCACACCGAAAATGTGTGGAAATAGACCTGCCCACAATAGGCGTATTGGGCCACGGCCTACGCCATATCTACCCCCAGCAGCACCATGCCCTGGCTGAGCGCATGCTGGCCTGTGGCGGACTACTTACCGAACACATCAGCACCGCACAACCCGACAAGGAGCATTTTCCCATGCGCAACCGCATTATTGCCGGCATGTGTGATGCACTGATTGTAGTTGAAACCGGCAAAAAGGGCGGTTCTATGATCACGGCACAGTTTGCCGACTCATACAACAAAGACGTGTTCTCCGTACCTGGCCGCCCCGGCGACCGCAACGCCGAAGGCTGTAACCATCTTATCAAAAGCAATAAAGCCGCCTTGATCGAAAATGCAGCCGACCTCGCCTACCTCATGCGATGGGAATCGGCAACTCCGCTCCAGCCACGCCAGACAACGCTTTTTGTAGAACTGTCGCCAGAAGAAAAAATAATTGTAGATTTGCTCAACAGCTATGATATGTTGAGTATTGATCAACTCATGGTAGCTACAGATAAAACCGGCAGCCAACTGGCCGCCCACTTGCTTTCTCTGGAGTGCAAAGGCGTGCTGCGTACCCTGCCAGGTAAACGCTATATGTTGGTTTCAAAGGCGACTTAAATATAAAAACTACCCGGCAGTATGAGTATTTTCCGGCCCGCCTATGGGCATTTTTCATTTAGGCCCTTTTTTATCGGGCTACTTTTTCTGGGAGCAGCATGTAATAAACCCAGCCAGACTACGTCTTCCCCACCAGTGATGCAGCCGCTTTCTCTGACTCCGCCCGCCAGGCTTGCAAAAAATATCGTATTGATGATTGGCGACGGCATGGGCCTGTCGCAGGTCAGCGCCGCGATGTACCTCTACCCGGAACCCCTGCAACTGGAAAAATTTCCGGTGGCGGGGCTGATTCAGACGCACTCCGCCAAAAACCTGATCACCGACTCGGCTGCCGGCGCCACCGCTTTTTCCTGCGGCTGCAAAACCTACAACGGCGCCATCGGCATGAACGCCGACAAAAAACCCTGCCCCACCCTGCTCGAACAAGCCGAGGCGCTCGGGCTCGCAACAGGCCTGGTGGCTACGTCCAGCATCACCCATGCTACTCCTGCCGCATTTATCGCCCATGCGCGCGACCGCGCATCCATGGAAGAAATCGCCACCTTTTTTGTCATAACCGACCTCGATCTGGCCATCGGCGGCGGCATGAAATATTTTTCCCGCCGGAAAAACGACCAGCGCGACCTCATCGCCGAACTCCGCGCGAAAGGCTGCGTCGTGAGCGACTTTACCACGGGGACGCTGGAGCAATCCATTTTGACCCTGACGCCACGGCAACCTTTTTTCTGGTTTAGCTCCGAAGACGAACCCGAATCGGTGGAGGCGGGACGTACTTACCTCCCGGTAGCCGCCCGCATGGCGCCCACCTTTCTGGCCCAACGCAGCGACAAAGGCTTCTTTCTGATGATTGAAGGTTCCCAAATCGACTGGGCTTGCCACGCCAACAACGGCGACCGCGCCGTGCGCGAAATGCTCGACTTCGACCAGGCCATCGGCGAGGTGCTGCGCTTTGCCGAAAAAGACGGCAATACCCTGGTCATCGTAACCGCCGACCATGAAACCGGCGGCATGTCGCTCCTGCGCGGCGAATCGAAAGACTCGCTCAAAATCAAATTTACCACCGACTACCACACGGCTTCGCTCGTACCCGTATTCGCCTATGGCCCCGGCGCCGAACAATTCGGCGGGCTGTACGACAATACCGATATCTATTTTAAAATGCGGAAACTGCTGCGCTTCCCCGAACTCCCGTCCGAAGAGGATAAAAAATAAACAGGGCCGGCAAGCGCCGACCCTGTTATGTTCACACCAAAAGGTTTTATTAAAAGAAAGAAAAGCGCGTAGAAGTCGGGAAACAGCAGCGGTCGCAATCAGCGCCGGCCACGCTTTTCGGATAAGCTGATTAATAAAAAAGTGGTGAGGAGACCAGCCCTACCCCCCAGACGGACTGGTCCCTCGCCCACGGGCTTAAGGCCACATTTGGCCTTAATTTTTATGGAACAAAAACATCCAAATTTTTGTGTTTAACCGCCGGGCTGTTCGCCGGCTTTTTGTGCCGTTGCACATCCTTCATTTTACAACTACTGTGCCAATTTCCTGTTGTGGGGGGAATTTTTAATCCGCCCAAAAAAGGGCGAATTAATCCCGAGGCCTCGGGACGCCCCACAACAAAAGACATTTTGTCAGGTGCATTTCGCCTGGCACACGCTTTGAAAAGAGCGTATACAGAACCAAAATCACTGAATTACTATGCAAAAAGGTACGATATCCGTTCAGACCGAGAACATTTTCCCCATCATTAAAAAATTCCTGTATTCCGATCACGAGATTTTCCTG
>JRYG01000048.1_pt1 | contig 35205 bp, 36 predicted proteins | sample 235341 | NCBI WGS metagenome assembly JRYG01 (sample SAMN03074218, study PRJNA261478) | activated sludge metagenome | biome: Wastewater Treatment Plant; feature: Wastewater; material: Activated sludge; isolation source: activated biomass of a wastewater treatment plant treating hydrocarbon... ...
AACCCCGGCAACTCCGGCGGCCCGCTCTTCAACATGGCCGGCGAGGTCATCGGCATCAATTCCCAGATCTACTCCCGCAGCGGTGGCTACCAGGGCCTGTCCTTCGCCATTCCCATCGAACTCGCCATGAACATCGAGCGCCAGATCGTCACCAGCGGCAAGGTCCAGCGCGGCCGCCTGGGGCTGACCATCCAGGAGATCAACCAGTCCCTGGCCGATTCCTTCGGCCTCGGCAAACCGGCCGGCGCCCTCGTCAGCTCGGTGGACAAGGGCAGCCCGGCCGCCAAGGCAGGCCTGGAGCCGGGCGACGTCATCCTCGGCATCAACGGCAAGGAAATCGTCAATTCCGCCGAACTCCCGGCCACCGTCGCCACCCTGCTCCCCGGCGAGACGGCGAAGCTTCAGGTGTGGCGCCATGGCGGCACCCGCCAGATCGACGTGCAGGTGGGCAGGTTCAGTGAGGAAAAGGCCGCCGCAGCGGAACCCGTCGAGGCGCCCAAGGGCCGCCTGGGCATCGCCGCCCGCCCCCTGACGCCGGAGGAGAAGCGCCGCGCCGAGGTGGACAACGGACTGCTGGTCGAGAACGTCACCGGCCCCGCCGCCAAGGCCGGCCTGCGCCCCGGGGACATCATCCTCTCCGTCAACGGCGAGCGCATCACCGGCCTCGAGCAGTTGCGCGGCATCGTCGGCAAGGCCGGCAAGCGCATCGCCGTGCTGGTGGAACGGGGCGACGCCCGCATCTTCGTGCCGGTGGAACTGGGCTGAGGAGCGAACCGATGAAGTGGGCATTAGATGTGCACCTGCAGCAACGGTTCCCCAAAGCCCCAATGAATTTTTCTATGTGAAGCGTGAAATATTTTTGTTGCACCGCACCATTGCCGGGTGCATACTGCAATCGTCTCCTCCACTCCTTCGGAATGGTTTAGCCCGCCTCCCCGGCGGGCTTTTTTTTGGTCTTCCCCGGTGCCCGGTACAATAGCGGCTTTCGCCATTCGAGAGCCGCCGACCGGCGCCGCCCCGCCATGACCTTCACCGCCCAACTCGCCGCCGCCTGGCAAAAGAACGACTCCCTCCTCTGCGTCGGCCTCGACCCCGATCCCGCCAGGTTCCCCGCCCACCTCAAGGGCCGCGACGACGCCATTTTCGAGTTCTGCTCGGCAATCGCCGACGCCACCGCCGACTTGGTGTGCTGCTTCAAGCCCCAGATCGCCTATTTCGCCGCCCGCCGCGCCGAGGACCAGTTGGAGGCGCTGATCGCCCACATCCACGAGAAGCATCCGGGCATCCCCGTGATCCTCGACGCCAAGCGCGGCGACATCGGCTCCACCGCCGAGCAGTACGCGGTGGAAGCCTTCGAGCGCTTCGGCGCCGACGCCGTGACGGTAAACCCCTACATGGGCCGCGATTCGGTCGAGCCCTACCTGGCCTGGCCGGACAAGGGCGTCATCCTCCTGTGCCGCACGTCCAACCCCGGCGGCAGCGACCTGCAATTCCTCGACGTCGGCGGCCCCGGCACCCCAGAGCGGCTCTACGAGCGCGTCGCCCGCCTGGTGGCGACGGAATGGAACACCACCGGCCAGTGTGCCCTGGTGGTGGGCGCCACCTTCCCCGCCGAGATCGAGCGGGTGCGCGCCATCACCGGCGACCTGCCGCTGCTGGTGCCGGGCATCGGCGCCCAGGGCGGCGACATCGAGGCCACCGTCAAGGCCGGCCGCACCGCCGCCGGCACCGGCCTGATGATCAATTCCTCCCGCGCCATCCTCTACGCCGGCAAGGGCGAGGATTTCGCCGCCGCCGCCCGGGCCGCGGCGCAAGAAACCCGTACCGCCATCAACCGCTACCGGTAGTTCGCCACAGCACGAACAAGGAATTGCGAGGGCAGCATTGCCGCCTGCGCAATTCAAGCGTTATAGTTGAGGCACTGCCAGCGGATAGACCGCCGGCTGCCAAATCTCAGGGGGTTCCTGATGAACGCGAAATTCGACTACCTGGCCTTCATTGGCCGTTTCCAGCCATTCCACAACGGGCACTACGAAGTCCTGCAGCGGGCCTTGAGCCTCGCCGGCAAGGTCGTCGTCGTCCTCGGTTCCGCCCGCCGGCCCCGGACCATCAAGGATCCGTGGAACATCGCCGAGCGGCAGGTGATGGTTTCCGCCTGTTTCGACAAGGCCGTCCGCGACGGGCGCCTGCTCTTCGCCTCGGTGGTGGATCGCCTCTATAACGACCAGCAGTGGGCCGCCGAGGTGCAGGCCGCCGTGGAAGGCGCCATCGCCGCCGACCGCGGCCAGGATGGGCCGCCGCCCCGGGTCGGCATCATCGGCCACGAGAAGGACCACTCCTCCTTCTACCTGCGCCTCTTCCCCCAGTGGGAGCGGGTCCATGCCGCCAACGCCGCCGGCCTCTCGGCCACGGAAATCCGCGGCTACTACCTGAAGCCCGACGACAGCGAGGGCAACCGCCTGCTCCTGCGCTCCGCCCTGCCGGAGCCGGTGGCCGCCTTCCTCGAGGCCTTCCGGGAAGCGCCCTACTACGCCAACCTGGCGGCCGAGCACGCCTTCATCGCCGACTACAAGGCCCAGTTCGCCGGCCTCAAGTACCCGCCCATCTTCCAGACCGTCGACGCGGTGGTGGTCCAGGCCGGGCACCTGCTCCTCGTCCAGCGCAAGGCCCTGCCCGGCGCCGGCCTGTGGGCCCTGCCCGGCGGCTTCCTGCAGGCCGACGAGCGCTGCGTGGATGGCTGCCTGCGCGAGCTTAAGGAAGAGACCCGGCTCAAGGTGCCGCTGCCGGTCTTGAAGGGTGGCATCCGGGGCGACAAGCGCTTCGACCACCCGGAGCGCAGCCTGCGCGGTCGCACCATCACCGAGGCCTTTCTCATCGAGCTGGAACCGACACCGGAGGGGCTCTACCCGGTGCGCGGCGGCGACGACGCGGCCAAGGCCCGCTGGGTGCCCATCGCCCAGGTTCTGGAGATGGACGAGCAGATGTTCGAGGACCACCTCGACATCATCCGCTACTTCCTCGGCCAGCTTTGAGTTTCCCCGGGGGCGGACAGACCGCTCCCGTTCCCGCCCGCCAGGGCACAACGTTTGGAGGGTTTCCAAATGGACATTCTGCGCAACCTCCTGCTCAACACCGACTCCTACAAGGCGTCCCACTACCTGCAATACCCGCCGGGGACCAACGGCATGTTCAGCTACATCGAGTCCCGGGGCGGCGAATTCGACGAGACCGTCTTCTTCGGCCTGCAGATCCTGCTGAAGGAATACCTGGGCCGGCCCTTCACCGCCGGCGACATCGACGAGGCGAGGGATCTCCTCACCGCCCACGGCGAGCCGTTCAACGAGGCGGGCTTCCGCTACATCCTGCAGCGCTACGGCGGCTACCTGCCGCTACGCATCCGGGCCGTGCCGGAGGGCAGCGTGGTGCCGGGCCTCAACGCCCTGGTCACCGTCGAATGCGACGACCCCCAGGCCTTCTGGGCCGCCAGCTACGCCGAGACCCTGCTCCTGCGGGTGTGGTACCCGATCACCGTCGCCACCCTGTCGCGTTCGGTGAAGAAGCTGATCAAGGGCTTCCTCGACGAGACCTCCGACGACCCGGCCGGACAGATTGCCTTCAAATTGCACGATTTCGGCGCCCGCGGCGTCTCCAGCGCCGAGTCGGCGGCCATCGGCGGCTGCGCCCACCTGGTGAATTTCATGGGCACCGACACCGTCAGCGCCCTGCTGGCCGCACGCCAGTACTACGGCGAGCCCCTGGCGGCCTTCTCCATCCCGGCCGCCGAGCACAGCAGCATCACCTCCTGGGGCCGCGACAACGAGGTCGAGGCCTACCGCAACATGCTGCGCCGGTTCGCCAGGCCCGGCGCCCTGGTGGCGGTGGTCTCCGACAGCTACGACATCTACCACGCCGTGGACAAGCTGTGGGGCGAGGCCCTGCGCCAGGAGGTCATCGACAGCGGCGCCACCGTGGTCATCCGCCCCGACTCCGGCTATCCGGCCGAGGTGGTGCTGAAGACCGCCGTCCTGCTCGAAAGGCGCTTTGGCAGCGTCACCAACGGCAAGGGCTACCGGGTGCTCAACAACGTCCGCATCATCCAGGGGGACGGCATCAACCCCCGTTCCATCCGGGAGATCCTGGCGGGGCTGAAGGTGAACGGCTTCGCCGCCGACAACGTCGCCTTCGGCATGGGCGGCGCGCTCCTGCAGCAGCTCAACCGGGACACCCTGCGCTTCGCCATGAAGTGCTCGGCCATCCGGGTGGGCGAGGAGTGGCGCGACGTCTTCAAGGACCCCATCACCGACCCGGGCAAGGTCAGCAAGGCCGGCCGCCTGACCCTGCAGCGGCACGCCGCCAGCGGCGCCTGGCGTACCGTCGCCCGGCAGGGCTGGAGCGACCGCGACGACGGCAGCCCGGGCTGGCAGGAGGCCCTGGTGGACGTCTGGGACAGCGGCCGCCTGCTCAAGGACTGGACCCTGGCGGAAATCCGGGAAAGGGCCGCCCTGTGAAGAGATGGCTATTCCTGGCGGGCCAGCTCGCCTGCCTGGCCGCCGCCCCGGTGGCGGCCCTGCCCCGCCACGCCCCGGTTCCTGGCGGCGTGGCGGTGGTGGATCTCGGTGACACCGGCGCCGCCGCCCCCCGTGCCCGCTGGGACGGCAAGCGCCTGGCGGTGGTGCGGGAAGGCGGCCGCTGGTTCGCCCTCCTCGGCATTCCCCTGGAAACCGCTCCCGGCCCCCTGGCCTTCAGCGTCACCGCCGGCCAGCAACCGCGAAGCATCACCGTTGAAGTGAAACCCAGGTTCTACCCCACCCAGCGCCTCACCATCCGCGACCAGCGCAAGGTGGAGCCGAGCGACGAGGACCTGGAACGCATCGCCCGGGAGAAGGACATCACCGACGCCATCAAGGCCACCTTCAGCGAACAGGGCGTGGCCACCGATTTCCTGCCGCCGGCAGCGGGGCCGCTTTCTTCCCGCTTCGGGCTGCGGCGCATTTTCAACGGACAGCCCCGCAACCCCCACGCCGGCCTCGACGTGGCCGCCGCCACCGGCGCCCCCGTCCACGCCCCGTCAGCGGGAATGGTAGTGAGCGCCCGCGACTACTTCTTCAACGGCAATACCGTCTTCATCGACCACGGCCAGGGGCTGATCACCGCCGCCATGCACCTCTCCCGCATCGATGTGAAGGAAGGGCAGGCTGTGAAGCGCGGCGACCTCCTCGGCGCCGTCGGCGCCAGCGGCCGCGTCACCGGCCCGCACCTGCACTGGGCGGTATTCCTCAACGGCACCGCCGTTGACCCGGAACTGTTTCTCCCCCGACGCTGATCCATACGGCATCCAGCGCAAACCGTATGGCATACTGACGCCCGCATAACCACACCATCGGACAGGGAGAATCAATGCGTCGCATCGCCGCCTGGCTGGCCGTCCTGGCCGCCGCCCTCTTCGCCGTTCCCGCCCTCGCCGACGGCACTGCCGCCCAGCAGTCCGAAATGGCCGCGGCGGTGGCCGAAGTTACCGCCGCCGTCCAGGCCGGCCCGCAAAAGATCGCCATCGCCGGCCAGGCCCGGCTCGACCTGCCCGCCGGCTACGGCTTCGTCCCCGCCGGTCCGGCCGGCAAGCTGCTCAAGGCCATGGGCAACCGCCCCGGCGACGACCTGGCGGGCCTGATCCTGCCGGCCGGCGACGGGGACAACTGGTTCATGGTGGTGCGCTACGTCGCTTCCGGCTACATCAAGGACGACGACGCCCGCGACTGGAAGGCCGACGAACTGCTGACGAGCATGCGCGAAGGCACCGAACAGGGCAATGCCGAGCGCCGCCAGCGCGGCCTGCCCGAAATCGAGGTAGTGGGCTGGGTGGAGGCGCCCCGCTACGAAGCCGCCAGCCACCGCCTGGTGTGGTCCGTTTCCTCCCGCGCCAAGGGCTCCCCCGCCGCAACCGACGATGGCATCAACTACAACACCCTGGCCCTGGGCCGCGAGGGCTATGTCAGCATGAACCTGGTGACCGGCCTCAAGGAGGTCGAGGCCCAGAAACCCATCGCCCGCAGTCTGCTGGCCGCGCTCGAATTCGACGACGGCAAGCGCTACGCCGACTTCAATTCGAGCACCGACAAGGTGGCCGAGTACGGCCTGGCCGCCCTGGTCGCCGGCGTCGCCGCCAAGAAACTCGGCTTCTTCGCCCTGGCCGCCGCCTTCCTGGCCAAGTTCGCCAAAATCATCGGCATCGCGGTCATTGCCGGCGGTGCCGGCCTCCTCAAGCTCTTCCGCCGCAACAAGGGAGAAGCGGCGGACACCGACCGGGCCTGACCCGCGGTCAGGAGGGGTTCTTCCCGGCCGCTGCCGCCGGCGGTGCGTAATCCGGCACCCGGTTCTTCACCGCCGGCTGAGACATCAGATAAGCGAACATGGCCCGCAGATCCTTGTCGGACCGTTGGCCCACGGCTTCCCAGGGCATCGGCGGCATGATCGGGCGGGCGACACCCATATGCTTGCCGGTGCGCATGGCCTGGATGAAATCCTTCTCGCGCCAGGCGCCGATGCCGGTTTCCCGATCCGGCGTCAGATTGGCGGCGTAGCTCGTCCCCCAGGGGCCGACGAAGGCGGTCATGGTGGCCGACCCGGCCCAGTTCCAGGCCGGCTCGAGCTTGGGCGGCGCCGGCAGCCTGAGCTCCTCGGGATGTCCGGACAGGCCTCGTGCCACGTCCTTTTCCGGGCCGCCGGGGCCCATCTTGAAGGGCGTATGGCAGGTGATGCAGTCACCCTCCGCGACGAGCTGGGCGCCGCGCTTGACCAAGGCTTCACGCTCGCCGGCCTGGGCGCCGGCAGCAAAGAGGGCACCGGCGAGGGCGATGGTGGTGAGGGTACGTTGGGGGTTGGGATGCATTGCTGAACTCCTTTTATGGTTGCTGTTGAATTTCACGCCGGCGGGTGCCGGCAGAGCCGTTCCGCGGCGGCCGGGGTGATGAGGAGCCCGGCGCTGCGGTGGTTGGTGAGGTCAAGTCCTCTGCCGACAAGGCATTGACCACGCCGACGGCCTCTTCGCAGGCGCGAATGAGGAGCATCTGCTCCAGAAGGCGCGGATCGCTGGGATTGGGGTTCATGCTTGCTCCCGTCGTGGTCATGGAAGCAAGTCTAGGCCGCCCGCAAATCCATGCAAGACGGGGCAAGGCCCTTTATGAATCTTTTAAGAAGCGCTGAATGAAGATTTAAGGAAAGGGGGTTTCTCAGCCCTCGACGAGCTGTAGCGGCCTCCCCACCGCCAGGGTGAAACGGCCCCGGCCGGCCTTGTCGATGCGGATGCCGGCGTCCCGTTCTTCCAGGCGCCGCTGGAGGAGGACGAGGCGCGCCTCCAGGTTGTCGCTCACCCCGGGCAGGCGGATGCGGGGATCGACCCGCAGGCCCTTGTTGGTAAAGCTCGTCCGTTTGCGTTCGACGAAATCGGTAAGCAAGGCCCAGAGTATGGCGCCGGCCACGCCCTTGATCAGGTAGTCGTCGTCGATGAAGACGCTGTCGTTGGCGGCAAAGTGGCGCACCACCAGGAGCGGCCCGGCCGGCACCGGGAGGGCGGCTTCGGCGGCCGGCGCCTCGTCGGCCAGTTCCTCGGCCTGCTGGTGATGGAGGATGGCCAGCCCGAGCTGGGCTGCGAAGGCCACCAGCGCGTCCTCGTCGTCGTAGCCGAAGTGGAGGTCGGCGACGCTTTCCACGTAGAGCACGCCGAGCAGGCGGTCGATGGCGGTGATGGGCACGGCCAGTTGGCTGCGCGCTTCCGGCAGGCCGGGCAGGGGAATGGCCGTCTCCAGGGCATCCCCCTGGCCCTCGGCGGCAATGCCATCGCGCACGGTGCGTCCGTAGGCGTACTCGGCGGTCATGAAACCGATACGGATGGGGGTGCGCTCCCGGGCGCAGATGCCGACCACCCCGGCGCCGACGGGAATCTCCGATCCCACGCCGGATTGCGGATAGCCCCGGCTGGCCAGGGTGTAGAGGCGGCCGCGCCCCTCGTCGTGCATGAGCAGCATGACGTGGTCAATGCCGAATTCCTCGGCCAGGGCGTCGAGGGCGGTCTCCAGAAGGGTGGCCAGGCTGCAGCAGCCGGCCAGCCGCTGGTTGGCCCGGCGCAGGGCGGTGAGGAAATTGACGGCGGGCGGCGGCGGCGCCAGGGTCGGGCCGGGCACCTGCTCGATGGCCAGCACCCGGTAGATGTCCGACCCCAGCAGCCGGAACACCCCGGCCATGCCGAAATGGGAGGCGATGCCGGCGAGCTTGGCCTTCATCTGCTCGAACACCGGCCCGGCGGTCTCGGTGCGCAGATACTGCAAGGTCAGCCAGTACTGGGCGCCGGTCAGGTGGCTGCTGACGAACAGGCGCACCGGCGAACCGGCCAGGACGTTCTGCCGCGTCGTGTTGAAGAACTGGTAGGTGAGCGCCACGTGGGCGTTGTCGATGAACTGCACCTGGGAGAGGTAGGCCAGATTGGGCATGCCCTCCCGGTCGCAGGTGGCGATGAGGCCGGGAATGACGCCTTCCAGGCACTCGCGGATGGTTTCCAGGCGCGGCGTCATCGCAGGGGCTCGCCGGCCCGGGGACCGGGCGTCTGGGTGAATACGGCGCAAGGGGTGAACACCACCGCCGCCAGATCGTCGGGATCGCAGGCGTAGATGGTGCGGACAATGGCTTCGGACACGCCCAGGGGCACCACCTCCAGGATGAATTGGTCGGTGCGGCGACTGATGCGCTCCAGATCCGCCGGCGCCACCGCGGTGATCTCGGCGTCCCACCCCTTGAGCTGCAGCGTGCGGTGGGTGGAAGGCTGGCTGAAGTTGCTGGCCACCCGCCCGCTACTGGCGATGTTGGCCAGCAGATCCCGGCACGGCGTCCGGTTGAGGAAAATGGCGACCCGGCCGTCGTCCAGCACCTTGCAGCCCAGGGCCCGGATCATCGACCCCAGGCCGCTCGCATCGCACGATGCCAGATTGACGCTCACCCCACCCTGGATGAAGGCCGCGTGCTCCTTTTCCAGCATATCCCCCCGCGAAAGAAGAAGGCGCCCCGGGGCGCCTTCGTACTACACCCGGCCGGCTCAGACCTTGGGCTTGGACGGCGTACTCATCTGCTTTTCGTCCTTGGCCTTGTCGCCACCGGGACAAGCCATGGCGGAAACGCTGACCAGGGCGAACAGGGCGGCCAGCACGCCGGATACGAGCTTCTTCATGGGACTCTCCTTGCACAGGGAACTGAAACTATTCGATCAATTTCGACGGGCATGGTTCATTATGCTATCCCGTCCTGCATTTCGTGACCATGCAGACCATCCGCCTCCACCGCCAAGCCCCGCCCAAGCCCGCCCCCGGGGAAGCCTGCAACGGCTGCGGCGTATGCTGCGCGGCGGAACCCTGTCCCGTCGGTGCCCTGCGCTTCCTGCGCCGGCGCGGCCCCTGCCCGGCCCTGGAGTGGCAGGGCGACCTCTACCGCTGCGGCCTGCTGGCCCGCCCCCGCCACTACCTTCCCTGGCTGCCCGACCGCTGGGACGCCTTCGCCCGGCGCCTGCTGGGGCGCTGGATCGCCGCTGGCCGGGGTTGCGATTCGACGGCGGAAATCAGCAACTAGGGCGCGATCATCGGCAGGGGCGTCCACCGGTCGAAGGTCGCCGCCTGCCCATGAATGGCGCCGTCGGCGGCGACCAGGTTCCACACTGTCGCCCGTTCGATGCGAAAACGCCGACCGTCGGCGGCGATGCGCACGCCGGCGTAGTCGTCGATGAAGCCCTGCTGCCGCACTTGCTCCAGCAAGCGTGCCCGCGCTTCCCGGGCCAGGGGCTCGGCCGAGAAGCGCGAGGGGAGCCGCGTGAAGGCGGCGAAATCCATGGCGAAGACCTCCAGAGCGAGCCGGTTGCCATAGAAGAAGACCGGATCGTCCTCGGTGCCGTGGGCGACGATGACCCGGGGCGCCTCCCACAGTGCCGTCGCCAGACTCCCGGCGGCCTGCACCAGCGGGCGGCCGGTGAGACGCCGGTAGCTGTCGGCGATGAGGGGCAGGCGGGGATCGTCGGGCGGAGTCACGGCCGTGATGATAGCGGCCCGCGGACAGCTTGACTCGTCCCCGCGCGCGCCCCTAGACTGCCGTCATGCATTCTGCCCGCCTTCCCCTGCCCGCCATGATTCGCCGCGTCGCCCTGCGCCGCTGGCTGGCGCGCGGCCCGGCGGCGAGCATCCGATGACAGCCTGAGTCATCACCGCTTTCCCGAAGGCCGCGCACCGCAAGGTTCGCGGCCTTTTTCTTTGTCCCTGCCCTGGAGATCGTCATGCCCCGCCCCTGCACTTCCCCCGCTTCCACCCGCCGCGCAATCGACCGCCTTGTTTTCGCCACCCCGCCCTTGCCCTGACGAAAGGAAATCCCGTGTCCATTCCCCTCGCCTACCTCGGCATCGTCGCCATCTGGTCCACCACGCCCCTGGCCATCCAGTGGAGCGCCCTCGGCACCACCTTTGCCTTCGCCGTCATGGCCCGCATGGTCATCGGCGTCTGTCTCGCCCTCGCCCTCGTCGCCGCCTGGCGCACCGGCCTGCCCCTGCACCGCCGCGCCCGCCTGAGCTATCTGGTTGGCGGCCTGGGCACCTTCGGCGCCATGCTGGCGACCTACTGGGGTGCCCGCTACATCCCCTCCGGCCTGGTCTCCGTCCTCTTCGGCCTGACGCCCCTCGTCACCAGCCTCCTCGCCGCTTTCTGGCTGGGGGAGGATGCCCTGCGTCCTTACCGTCTGGCCGGCCTGGCCCTCGGGGTCGGGGGGCTGGCGGTCATCTTCGTCACCGGCCATGAGGTCGCCGGCCCCCGGGCGGTGCAGGGCATCGTCGCCCTGCTGCTGGCGGTGTTCGTCTATTCCGCCAGCCTGGTGGGTCTGAAGCGCATCGGCGACCGCAGTCCGCCCCTGGCCACCACCGCCGGAACCCTGGTGGTGGCGGTGCCCCTTTTCGTCGCCACCTGGTGGCTGGCCGACGGCGGCCCGCCCGCCGCCGTGCCGCCCCGGGCCGGCGCCGCCATCGTCTACCTCGGCGTCTTCGGATCGGTGCTCGGCTTTGCCCTGTATTACTACGTCATCAAGCACCTGGAGGCGGGCAAGGTGGCACTCATCACCCTGATCACACCTGTGCTGGCGCTGCTTCTCGGGCACCTGGCCAACGGCGAAGCGGTGGAGCCGCGGGTCTGGTTCGGCGCCGGGCTGATCAGCCTCGGACTGGCCCTTCACCAGGGGCACACCTGGTTGCCGCGGGCCACGGCCGTCGCCGACTGAGCGCCGCACCTGGGGCCGGCCCCGCTTGGGGGGCCGGCCATTTCCCTCTATCCTGTCGCCCATGCGCAACCCCGTTCCCGTCATCGTCCTCGCTCAGCTCTTCGGCACCTCCCTGTGGTTTTCCGCCAACAGCGCGGCGGACGACCTGATCCGGGCCTGGGGCATCGCCCCGGCGGCCATCGGCACCCTGACCAACGCCGTTCAGCTCGGCTTCATCCTGGGTACCCTCACCTTCGCCGTCAGCGGCCTCGCCGACCGTTTCGCGGCGAGCCGCATCTTCGCCGTCTGCGCCGTGCTGGGAGCCCTCTTCAACGGGGCCTTCGCCCTTTTCGCCGAGGGCATGGGGAGCGGCGTGCCGCTGCGCTTCGCCGTCGGCTTCTGCCTCGCCGGCGTGTACCCCCTGGGCATGAAGCTGGTGGTGAGCTGGGTGCCGGAGCGGGCCGGCGCCGCCCTGGCCCAACTGGTGGGCATGCTGACCCTGGGCACCTCCCTGCCCCATGGTATCCGGGTGGCTGGCGCCGGCTGGTCCTGGCAGGCCACCCTACTGGTTTCCAGCGCCCTGGCCCTGGCGGCGGCGGCCCTCATCTTCCGGCTCGGCGACGGCCCCCACCTGAAACGCCGCCACGATGCGCCGCCCCTGCGCCTGGGCCGGGTGTTCTACGCTTTCTCGGTGCGGGAATTCCGGGCCTCGGCCTTCGGTTACTTCGGCCACCAGTGGGAGCTCTACGCCTTCTGGACCCTGGTGCCCGCCCTGGTGGTCCTGGCCGGCCTGGCGGCCCCCGGCAGCCGCGAGCTTTCCGCCGGGGCCTTCGCCGTCATCGGCATCGGCGCCTTGGGCTGCGTCGCCGGCGGCTGGTGGAGCCAGCGCATCGGCAGCGCCCGGGTGGCCGCCGCGGCCCTTGCTGTTTCCGCCTTGTGCTGCGCCGTATTTCCGCTGACCGGCACCTGGCCGGCCTGGGCGAAGATGGTCCTGTTCCTCGCCTGGGGCGCCACGGTGGTGGCGGACTCGCCACACTTCTCGGCCCTTTCCGCCCGCGCCTGCGCGCCGGAGATCGTTGGCAGCGCCCTGGCCTTCCAGAATTCCCTGGGCTTCGCCATCACTATGATTTCCATCCAGTTCGGCACCCGCTGGGTGGGCGAGTGGGGTATGAGCATCGCCTGGCTGCTGCTGCCCGGGCCACTACTCGGACTGTGGGGGCTGTCCCCGCTCTGGCGCCGGCGTTTGGTCAAAACCCCGTGATCGGCGAGAATAACGGCATTGCGCCCATCCCCCGCCGTTCATGGACAACCTGATCAAGGACACCGCGACCCTGGAACTCGCCGCCTGGCTCGATCCGGGGGCTGAGCTGCCGGGCTGGGACATCCTCAAGGGCAGCCCCTTCGGCGCCACCCTGGCCGCCCCCGAGGGGGGCGAGCCGACCCCCGGCAGCCAACTGGTGACGGTGCAGAACTACTTCGCCGAGTACCATCTCGAATACTTCCGCCAGCGGCGCTACAACCACTTTCCCAGCCGCCTGCACGCGCTCATCCTCTTCGCCACCCGCACCGACGCCATGACCTTCCGCAGCAAGCACCCGGACCGGGTGTTCGGCAAGGATCTGGTCGGCGCCCGCACCCAGGGGCCTTACATCTGCTCCTTCCACGACGCCAGCTGGCTCGATTACCTGCGCCTGCCCCACAGCCTGTCCCTGGCGGCGCTGGACGAGGTGGCCGAGCATTACTGGTCCGGACGCACCGTGGAGGAGATCGGCCTCACCTTCATGGACGAGCCCTGGCGCGAGCCGCCGGTGATCGAGGCCCTGTTCCAGGGCGCCCTCGAACCCATCTGGGGCTACCCCCGCACCGGCTTCCTCCCCGGTTTTTCCTGATCCGCCATGCCTACCTTCCTGCGCCGCCTCGCCCTCGTTGCCGCCGTCATCGCGGTACTCGCCACCCTCATCTGGTGGGGCACCCGGCCCAAGCCGATTCCCGTGGTGCTGAAGGAGGTCGCCGCCGGCACCGTGGAATCCACCATCGCCAACACCCGGGCTGGCACCGTCGACGCCTGCCAGCGCACCAAACTCTCGACCATCCAGGGCGGGCGCATCGAGTTCCTGGGGGTCAAGGAAGGCGACCGGGTCAAGAAGGGCCAGCTTCTCATGAAGCTGTGGAACGACGACCAGCAGGCCCAGGCCACCCTCGCCCAGACCCAGATCGCGCTGACGGAAAAGCGGGTGGCGGAGGCCTGCGTCGTCGCTGCCAACGCCGAACGCACCGCCCAGCGCCAGGCGGCCCTGCGCGCCCAGGGCTACGTTTCCATCAACGCCGAGGAAGCGGCCCGCACCGAGGCCGAGGCCAGGCGCGCCGCCTGCAACACGGCCAAGGCCGACGTCGCCTCGGCCCAGGCCAAGTTCAAGGCGACCCGCGTCGAGCAGGGCCGCACTTCGCTCTACGCCCCCTTCGACGGCATCGTCGCCAAGATCGTCGGCGAGCTGGGCGAGTACTCCACCCCCTCGCCCCCCGGCGTGCCCACGCCGCCGGCCATCGACCTCATCGACGACACCTGCCTCTACGTCACCGCCCCCATGGACGAGGTGGACGCCCCCAAGATCAAACCCGGCCAGCCCGTTCGCATCAGCCTCGACGCCCTGCCCAAGCAGGTGATCCCGGGCACCGTGCGGCGGGTGGCGCCCTACGTCTCCGCCGTGGAGAAGCAGGCGCGCACGGTGGATATCGAAGTGGATTTCGCCAAGCCCGAGACTACCGGCAAGCTGCTGGTGGGCTACAGCGCCGACGTGGAAATCCTGCTCGCCACCCGCGACAGCGTCCTGCGCATTCCCACCGCCGCCATCCTCGAAGGCAACCGGGTGCTGGTCTATAACCCGGAGACGGAAAAGCTCGACGAGCGCACCATCAAGACCGGCCTCGCCAACTGGGAATACACCGAGATCAGCGAGGGCCTCCAGGCCGGCGAACGCATCGTCACCTCCCTGGAAAAGGAAGGCGTCAAGGCCGGAGCCCACGTGGTGCCGGACGACAAAGCCAAGGCCGGCAAGTAGGCCATGGCCCTCATCGAACTGGCCGGCATCGAGCGGGTCTTCCACCTGGGGGACAGCGAGGTCCATGCCCTGGCCCACCTCGACCTCGCCATCGCCGCCGGGGAATACGTGGCGGTGATGGGCCCCTCGGGTTCCGGCAAATCGACCCTCCTCAACCTTCTCGGCCTCCTCGACCGCCCCAACGCCGGCGTTTACCGCCTGGAGGGCCGGGACGTCACCACCCTGTCGCCGGAGGAACAGGCCCGGGTGCGCAGCCGGCGCATCGGCTTCGTCTTCCAGAGCTTCCACCTGGTGCCCCGGCTCACCGCCGCCGAGAACATCGCCCTGCCCATGACGCTCGCCGGCATCCCGCCCAAGGAGCGGGCCAGCCGCGTCGCCCGGGCCCTGGCCGACTTCGGCCTGGAGAACCGGGCCGACCACCGGCCCGACCAGCTCTCGGGCGGCCAGCGCCAGCGGGTGGCCATCGCCCGCGCCACCATCATGGAACCCGCCCTCCTCCTGGCCGACGAGCCCACCGGCAACCTGGACCGCCAGACCGGCGACGAGGTGGTGCATTTGCTGGAGGAACTCAACGGCCGCGGCGTCACCCTAGTGGTGGTGACCCACGACCCCGGCCTGGGTGCCCGGGCCGGGCGGCAATTGGTCATGGAAGACGGGCGGCTGCAACACGATAGCGCGGGGAAAGCGCAGTGACTGAACGGATAGGCAACCCTCCGTTCGCCCTGAGCCCTTCGACTTTGCTCAGGACAGGCCTGTCGAAGGGCGGGATGCCCCGGGCTTCGACAGGCTCAGCCCGAACGGCTGGAACGCTGCGGAGCTAGGGAATCGAGCCATGCGCACCGCCGATATCCTGCGCTTCGCCCGCGACGCCGCCCTCGGCACCCCCCTGCGCACCAGCCTGTCGGTGCTGGCCATGTCCATCGGCGTCGCCGCCGTGGTGGTGCTCACCGCCCTGGGGGACGGGGCGCGCCGCTACGTGGTCGGGCAGTTCTCGTCTCTCGGCACCAACCTGGTCATCGTGCTGCCTGGCAAGACCGGTACCGGCGGCTTCAACCCGGCCACCGCCATCACCAGCACGCCGCGGGACCTCACGGTGGACGACGCCGCCGCCCTGTTGCGCGCCCCGGCGGTGAAGCGCCTCGCCCCCCTGGCGGTGGGCACCTCGGAAATCAGCTACGGCGGCAAGCTGCGGGAAGGCATGCTGGCTGGTTCGACGGCGGAGATGCTGCCGGTGCGCAATTTCGAACTGGCCCAGGGTCGCTTCCTGCCCGAAGAAGACTGGAACCGCGGCTCGGCGGTGGCGGTCATCGGCGCCAAGATCCGCGAGGAAATCTTCGGCGCCAACCCGGCCGTCGGCCAACTGGTGCGCATCGGCGACCGCCGGGTGCGCATCGTCGGCGTGCTGGAATCCACGGGCACCGGCCTGGGGATGAACACCGACGAACTGATCATCGTCCCCGTGGCGCTCGCCCAGGCCATGTTCAATTCCAACACCCTCTTCCGCATCCTGGTGGAGGCCAAGAGCAGGGAGGCCATCCCCCAGGCCCGGGAGCAGGCACTGGCCATCCTCAAGGCCCGCCACCAGGGCGAGGAGGACGTCACCGTCATCACCCAGGACGCCGTGCTGGCCACCTTCGACAAACTCCTCGGGACGCTCACCCTGGGCGTCGCCGGCATCGCCGCCATCAGCCTCGCCGTGGCCGGCATCCTGGTGATGAACGTGATGCTGGTCGCCGTTACCCAGCGCACGGGGGAAATCGGACTGCTCAAGGCTGTCGGCGCCCCCGGTCGCACCATCCGCGCCGTGTTCCTCACCGAGGCGGCCATGCTGTCCGCCGTCGGGGCCGGGGTCGGCTACGGGCTGGGATTGGTCGGCGCCTTCGGCATCCGCCTGGCCTTTCCCGTCTTTCCCGCCTATCCGCCGGACTGGGCGGTCATCGCCGGCCTTGGCACAGCCCTGACCACCGGCCTCGTCTTCGGTGTCATGCCCGCCCGCCGGGCGGCGCGGATGGACCCGGTGCAGGCCCTGATGAAGCATTGACCGTGACCGAAAACACCAGCCCCGCCCCGCCGACGGTCAGCCCTCCGTTCGCCCTGAGCCGGTCGAAGGGCGGGATGCCCCGGGCTTCGACAAGCTCAGCCCGAACGGAGCCTCGGCTCCACGTTTTTCGGCCGCGGTGAAGCCCATGCTCTTTTCCGACGCCCTCCGCCTCGCCCTGCGGGCCATCACCGCCCAGCGCCTGAGAAGCTTCCTGACGCTGCTGGGCATCGCCGTCGGCATCGCCGCGGTGATCCTGCTGACCTCCATCGGCGAGGGCATCCACCGCTTCGTCCTGGGCGAGTTCACCCAGTTCGGCACCAACAACATCACCGTCGTGCCGGGCAAAACCAAGACCGGCGGCACCCCCTCCGGCCTGCCTTCCAGCGCCAGGCCCCTGACCCTGGACGACGCCCGCGCCCTCGAGCGGCTGCCCCACGTCGTCGCCGTCACCCCCAACGCCCGCGGCAACGCCGAGGTGGAGGGCAACGGCCGCACCCGCCGCACCCTCATCTACGGCGTCAACGCCCAGATGCCGGCGGTGTTCAAGGGCAAGGTGAAGAGCGGCCAGTTCCTCCCCGCCGAGGACAGCGACGCCGGCGCCCGGGCCTTCGTCGTCCTCGGCCCCAAGCTCAAGAACGAGCTGTTCGGCAGCGAGAACCCCCTCGGCCAGCGCCTGCGCATCGGCGGACTGCATTTCCGCATCGTCGGGGTCATGGAGTCCAAAGGGCAATTCCTCGGCATCGATCTGGACGACACCGCCTTCATCCCCGCCGGCCGCGCCCAGGAGCTGTTCAACCGGGAGGGCGTGGACGAGATCAACCTTTCCGCCGAGGAGGGGGTCCCATCGGCCATCGTCGCCGCCGCCATCAAGGAACGCCTCATCGCCCGCCACAGCCGGGAGGACTTCACCATCGTCACCCAGGAGGAGATGCTGAAGACCCTCTCCAACATCCTCGACGTGCTCACCCTGGCCGTCGGTGCCCTGGGGGGCATTTCGCTGCTGGTGGGCGGGGTCGGCATCGTCACCATCATGACCATCGCGGTCTCCGAACGCACCGGCGAGATCGGCCTGCTGGTGGCGCTGGGGGCGCCGCGGCGAACCATTCTCGGCCTCTTCCTGGGGGAAGCGGTGGCCCTTTCCGCCATCGGCGGCCTGCTCGGCCTGGTGCTGGGCGTAGGGCTGGCCCAGGCCATCCACTTCGCCCTGCCGGCGCTGCCGGTGCATACGCCCATCGCCTTCGTCGTCCTGGCGGAAGGGGTGGCCGCGGCCATCGGCCTCCTGGCAGGCGTCATGCCGGCCCGCCGGGCGGCCCGCCTCGACCCGGTGGAAGCGCTCCGCGCCGAATGAGCTGCCAGGATTCCAGGCGCTGCCGCATGCGCCGGCAGTGGGCGCCGAACCAGTAGATGCGCCCGCAGGCCGGGCAGCAGCGGATTTCCCGGCCGGCCAGGTCGGCGGGCAGGTGGGGATGGGCGGCATGGCGTGCCGCTTCGAGGGGGGTGTTGTCCACCAGGCAGCGACTGAAGGGGGCGTGCAGCCAATCCAGGGCGAAGCGCCGACTCACCGCGGCGGCCAGGGCCTCCAGGTCGCCATGGACAAGGAGATGGGCGACGCCGGCGGCGCCCCGGTGTTCCAGGATCAACCGGTCGCAGGTGAGGAAATGCCGCTCTTCGGCAATGGCCAGTTGCAGCAGTTCCCGGTCCGGCTGCCCGGCTGCCGCCAGCCGGGTGTCGTAGCCGGCAGCCCGCAGGTAGCGGGCCAGGCGGCCCAGCATCTCGTCGCAAAGGAAGCGTGGAACGGCGTCGCGGCAAGGATCCATGGCAAGCGGGGTCTTTCCCTCGGCATCCCCATCGGGTTACAGTCTTGCCACTTTAAACCGAGAAACCAACGGAAGACACCATGGCCTATTTCATCGACGAACTCCAGCCCGGCATGTCGGCAAGCCTCGCCAAAACCGTGACCGAGGCGGACATCATCCTCTTCGCCGGCATTTCCACCGACGTGAACCCCGCCCACCTGGACGAGGAATACGCCAAGGGCACCATGTTCGGCGGCCGCATCGCCCACGGCATGCTTTCCGCCGGCTTCATTTCCGCCGTGCTGGCCAACAAGCTGCCCGGCCCCGGCACCATCTACCTCTCCCAGACCCTCAAGTTCAAGTCGCCGGTACGGCCCGGGGACACGGTCAAGGCCACGGTCATCGTCAAGGAAGTGCTGGCCGCCAAGAATCGGGTGATCCTGGACACCATCTGCACCGTGGGCGAAACCGTGGTGATCGAGGGCGAGTGCATGATGATGCCGCCCAAGCGCCCTGCCGCCTGAGTTGAACGCCACCGCCCGCCCGACTCCCCACGAGATCGCCGCCTGGTTCTGCGCCGGCGCGGCCCTCTTGGCCATCCTGGCGCTCCACCTGCTGCCCGCGCTGCTGACCGGCCTGCTGGTCTTCGAGCTGACCCAGATCCTGGCCCGCCACCTGGCCCGGGGCGCCATGGCGACGGAACGGCGCAAGATGGTGGCCGTGGCCTTGGTCGCCACCGCCGTCGTGCTCCTGGTCGGCGCCGCCATTTTCGGTGCCGTCGCCTTCTTCCGCTCCGACCAGGGCAGCCTGACCGTCCTGCTGGGCAAGATGGCGGAAATCATCGAAGGCGCCCGGGACAAGCTCCCCGGCTGGCTGGCCGACAAGCTGCCCGGCACCACCGGCGAAATGCGCGAAGCCATCGGCCACTGGCTGCGGGAACACGCCACCGAACTGCAGACCCTGGGCAAGGAGGCGGGCCACGCCTTCGCGCACATCCTCATCGGCATGGTCATCGGCGCCATGGCCGCCCTCCGTGAAGCCTGCGCCGCCGCGGACATGGCTCCGCTGGCGGCGGCCCTGGCCGAACGCATCCACCGCTTCGCCGAGTCCTTCCGCCGCATCGTCTTCGCCCAGGTGAAAATCTCGGCGGCCAATACCGCGTTTACGGCGATCTACCTGGCGGTCGTGCTGCCCCTGGCCGGCATCCCCCTGCCGCTGACCAAGACGCTCATCGCCGTCACCTTCGTGGCCGGCCTCATCCCGGTGCTGGGCAACCTCATCTCCAACACCGTCATCGTCGTCGTCAGCCTCTCCCATTCCCTGGAGGCGGCGGCGGCCTCCCTGGTCTTCCTGGTGGTGATCCACAAGCTGGAATATTTCCTCAACGCCCGCATCGTCGGCGCCGGCATCAAGGCCAGCGCCTGGGAGCTGCTGGTGGCGATGCTGGCCATGGAGGCCATCTTCGGCGTTCCCGGCGTGGTGGCGGCGCCGATCTACTACGCCTACCTCAAGGGCGAACTGGCCGACCGCGGCCTCGTTTAGAAACGCTCGCCATCGCGCAGGAAGCGCCACTTGCCGGGGGGCAGGTCGCCCAGCTTGACGCGGCCGATGCGCACCCGCTTCAGGCCGATGACCTTGAGACCCACCAGCTCGCACATGCGGCGGATCTGGCGTTTCTTGCCTTCCTTGAGGATGAAGTGGAGCTGATCCTCGTTCAGCTGCCTGACCCAGGCAGGTTTAAGGGGCTTGCCGTCCAGTTCCAGGCCGTGGCAAAGGAGCTTGAGGCCGTCGGCGATCATCTGGCCGGAAACCCTCACCAGGTATTCCTTTTCCACCTTGCCGTCGTCGCCGATGAGGAGCTTGGCCACCCGGCCGTCCTGGGTCAGCACCAGCAAACCGCTGGAGTCGGAATCGAGCCGCCCGGCAGGAGCCAGGCCGCGCAGCATCCAGGGCTTGAAATCGGGGTCGCCGGCGGCCCGCACCTGGCTCTCCGCGGTGATCAGCGTCACCGCCGGGGTACAGCCCGGCTCCGGCTGGCCGGAGACGTAGCCCACCGGCTTGTTGAGCAGGATGGTGACCTGCTTGGCCTGGTCCTTTTGCGCGTCCTGGGACAGGGTGATCTCGGCGTCCGGGTCGATGCGGGTGCCGAGTTCGGTGATGCGCTGGCCATCGACGAAGACCCAGCCCCGCTCGATCCAGGCGTCGGCCTCGCGGCGGGAGCACAGGCCTCGCTCCGACATGATCTTGGAGAGGCGCACCCCCTCGGGGCGGGCCTCTCCGGCCTGCGGAGGCGCGGAAGGCGCGCCAGCCGCCGGCAAAGGCCCCGGCGTCTTTGCCGGGGTCGCGGCGGGCCGCTGCCTTGGCCCCTCCTTCTGCGGCGGCCGCGGCGCCGCCGGCCGGGGTGCCTTGGCCTCGCCCTGGCGCCAGCGGGCCCAGGGGTCCTCGGCGGGCTTCACCACCCGCCGCGGCTTCCGGTCGTCGCGGCCGGATTCGCTCATCGCACGTCGAGAAGCTCGACTTCGAAGACGAGGGTGGCGTTGGGCGGAATGACGCCGCCGGCGCCCCGGGCACCATAACCCAGTTGCGGCGGAATGGTCAGCTTCCGCGTACCGCCCACCTTCATGCCCTGGACGCCCTCGTCCCAGCCGGCGATGACATGACGCATGCCCAGCGGAAAGTCGAAGGGCTGGCCGCGATCCTTGCTGGAGTCGAACTTATTGCCATTGGTGAGCCAGCCGGTGTAGTGAACGAAAACCTGGTTGCCGGCGACGGCTTCGGCGCCGGTGCCGACCACGAGGTCATCGATGACAAGGCCGGAGGCGGTGGTGATTTCAGCCATGGGAGTGCTCCTTCGGTAAAGAAGGCGAGTCTACCACAGCCCATACAAGGCTTTGACTCTTCGAAGATTTTGTGTACAATGCGCGGTTCTTTGCAACACGTTTTCGGAGTCCAACATGTATGCGGTCGTAAAAACCGGGGGCAAGCAGTATCGCGTGTCCGCCGGCCAAAAACTTAAAGTAGAACAGATACCGGCAGAAGTTGGCGCAGAAGTCACCCTCGATCAGGTCCTCATGGTAGGCGAAGGCGAGTCGGTGAAGGTCGGCGCCCCCCTCGTCGCTGGGGCTTCCGTCAAGTGCACCGTGGTTTCCCACGGCCGCCACGACAAGGTCAAGATCTTCAAGATGCGCCGTCGCAAGCACTACCAGAAGCACCAGGGGCATCGCCAGAACTACACCGAGCTGCGCATCGAAACGATCGCCGCCTAAGTAGAGAGCAAGGAGTAAAACATGGCACACAAAAAGGCAGGCGGTAGTTCCCGCAACGGTCGCGACTCAGAATCCAAACGCCTGGGCGTAAAGCGCTACGGCGGCCAGTTCGTCCTCGCCGGCAACATCATCGTTCGCCAGCGCGGCACCGAGTTCCACCCCGGCGAGAACGTCGGCTGCGGCAAGGACCACACCCTGTTCGCGCTGAAGGACGGCACCGTCCTGTTTACCGTCAAGGGCGAGAAGAAGCGTCGTACCGTGACCATCGTTCCGGCCGCCGAATAATTCGGTCCGGCGGGAGTCAAAAAGCCCTATCCGCCGGATAGGGCTTTTGTTTTTCTGGCGTATCCAACATGAAATTCATCGACGAAGCCAAGATTTATGTAAAAGCCGGCGACGGTGGCAACGGCGTGGCTTCGTTCCGCCGCGAGAAATACATCCCCATGGGCGGTCCGGACGGCGGCGACGGTGGCCGGGGCGGCAGCATCTACGTCATTGCCGACCGCAACATCAACACCCTGGTCGATTACCGCTACACCCGCAAATTCCTCGCTCAGCGAGGCGAGAACGGCCGCGGCTCGGACTGCTATGGCGCCGGTGGCGACGACATCACCCTGCGAATGCCGGTGGGCACCGTCATCAAGGATCTGAACACCGACGAAATCCTCGCCGACCTCGATCACCACGACAAGAAGGTGCTGATCGCCAAGGGCGGCAAGGGCGGGCTGGGCAACATCCACTTCAAGTCCAGCACCAACCGTTCCCCCCGCCAATGCACCAAGGGCGAGCCCGGGGAGGAATTCGAGCTGGCCCTGGAACTGCGCGTCCTGGCCGACGTCGGCCTTCTCGGCCTGCCCAACGCGGGCAAGAGCACCCTCATCCGCGCCATTTCCGCCGCCCGGCCGAAGGTGGCCGACTACCCCTTCACCACCCTGCACCCCAACCTCGGCGTGGTGCGGGTCGACGCCAACAAGAGCTTCGTCGTCGCCGACGTGCCCGGCCTCATCGAGGGCGCCGCCGACGGCGCCGGCCTGGGCATCCGCTTCCTGAAGCACCTGCAGCGCACCCGCCTGCTGCTGCATCTCGTAGACCTGGCGCCCATGGACCCGGACGCCGACCCGGTGCACGACGCCGTGGCCATCGTCGGCGAATTGGCCAAGCACGATCCGGAACTGGCCGCCAAGCCCCGCTGGCTGGTGCTGAACAAACTCGACCTGATCCCCGAGGACGAGCGCGAGCAGCGCATCAAGGATTTTCTCAAGGCCTACAAGAAGGCGTCCAGGTACGACGGCCCGGTCTTCCCCATTACCGCCATCAGCGGCGACGGCACCAAGCCGTTGATCTACGCGGTGCAGGCAGCGCTGGAGCAGATCGCGCCGCCGCCCGCCGCGGATTCCGCTTCCGATGACCACGACCCGGACGAAAGCGAGGACGCCGCATGACCACCCGCCTCGCCACCGCCCGCCGCCTGGTCGTCAAGGTCGGCTCCGCCCTGGTCACCAACAACGGCTCCGGCCTCGACCTCGCCGCCATCAACGACTGGGCGCGTCAGATCGCCATCCTGCGCCAGCAGGGCAAGGAAGTGGTCCTCGTCTCCTCCGGCGCCATCGCCTGCGGCATGCAGCGCCTGGGGTGGACGAAGCGACCGAAGTCGGTCCATGAACTCCAGGCGGCGGCCGCCGTCGGCCAGATGGGGCTGGCCCAGGTGTATGAAGGCGCCTTCACCCGCTACGGGCTGCATACGGCGCAAATCCTGCTCACCCACGACGACCTCGCCGACCGCAAGCGCTACCTGAACGCCCGGTCCACCCTCACCACCCTGCTCGACCTGGGCGTGGTGCCCATCATCAACGAAAACGACACCGTGGTCACCGACGAAATCAAGTTCGGCGACAACGACACCCTGGGCGCCCTGGTGGCCAACCTCATCGAGGCCGAGGCCCTGATCATCCTCACCGACCAGCAGGGCCTCTATACCGCCGACCCGCGCAAGGACCCGGCCGCCACCTTGATCGCCGAAGCCACCGCCGGCGACGGGACGCTGGAAGGCATGGCCGGCGGCGCCGGCACTTCCATCGGCAAGGGCGGCATGATCACCAAGGTCCTGGCAGCCAAGCGCGCCGCCAGGAGCGGCGCCCACACCGCCATCGCCAGCGGCCGCGAGGCCGACGCCATTGTCCGCCTGGCGGCCGGCGAAGCCGTCGGCACGCTGCTCGTTTCCACCACGCCGCCCCTGGCTGCCCGCAAGCAGTGGCTGGCCGACCACCTGCAGACCGCCGGCCGCCTCATCCTCGACGCCGGCGCCGTCGCCGCCCTGCAGGCCGGCAGGAGCCTCCTGCCCATCGGCGTCGTCGCCAGCGAAGGCGAGTTCGAGCGCGGCGCCGCCGTCGCCTGCATCAGCCCGGAGGGCCGCGAAATCGCGCGCGGCCTGGCCAATTACGGCAGCGGCGAAGCCCGCCTCATCGCCCGCAAGTCGAGCCAAGAGATCGAGGATATCCTCGGCTACGTGGACGAACCGGAAATCATCCACCGGGACAACCTGATCCTGCTCGGCTGACCGGCTGAAGGCCACGCAGCGGCCACCTCCGGCTTCGCGGTAGAATCCCGGTTTCGCCGAGGCTCCACCAGCCATGCCGCCCCCCGTCCCGCCACAGCCGCCCATCCAGACCCTCGTCCAGCTCCTCCACGGGGGCCAGTTCGACCTGCTTGCCCGGCAGGCGGAAGAGTGCAGCCGGCGCTGGCCCAAGGCCGGCCCCGTGTGGCACCTGCTGGGGCTGGCCCACCTTTCCGCCGGGCGCCCCGAGCAGGCCCTACGCCCCCTTGGGCAAGCGGCGAAGCTCATGCCCGGGGAAGCCGACATCCACGAGCACCTGGCCATCGCCTGCATGCAGAGCGGCCGTCCCGGCGAGGCGCTACCGGCCTTCGAACGCTGCCTGGCCATCGCCCCCGGCCACCTCGGCGCCCTCATCAACGCCGCCAGCCTGGCCAACGACCTGGGCAGGTACCCGGCTGCCGAGAAATTCGCCCGCAAGGCCCTGGCGATTGCCGCCGGCCAGGCGGAAGCCGCCTTCAACCTGGGCCGGGCGCTGCGCGGCCAGGGCAAGGTCGCCGAAGCGCGGGAGGTGCTGCAGGCCGTAGCCGCCCAAACCCGCGGCAACGCCGTGGCCCAGAACGATGTCGGCCTGCACCTCCTGGAACTGGGCGCGGAGGGCCCGGCGGAAACCTGCTTCCGTCAGGCCCTGGCGCTGGCGCCCGGCCATGCCCTGGCCCACGCCAACCTGGCGAAACTGCTGGTGCGCCGGGGCGAATCCGCCAACGCCCTCGCCGCGCTGCGGCGTGCTGTTGAACTCGACCCCGGGGTCGCCGCCATCCATGCCAACTTGGGCGGCCTTCTCAATACGCTCCGGCAGTATCAGGAAGCCGAGGCCGCCTGCCGGCGCGCCCTCGCCATCACCCCCCGCCTGCCGGCGGCCCTCGCCAACCTCGGCAGCGCGCTGCTGCTGCAGCGTCGCTTCCCGGAGGCCGAGGCGATCCTGCAGGAGGCGCTCAAGGCCGAACCCGCCAATGGCGATGCCCTCACCAATCTCGGCAATCTGCTACTCGAACGCAAGCGCTACGCCGAAGCGGAAGGCTATTTCAGGCGCATCGGCGACGACCGGGGCTACGCGCTTAGCCAGGCCTTTCATTGCGCCTCGCATCTTTGCGACTGGCGGCGCCGCCGTGACGATCTGGTAGCCCTGCGCCTGCTGCTGGGGCGAGACGATACCTATGTCGCCCCTTTCGGCGTCCTGACCATTCCGGGAGAGGATGCTCCGTTACTCCAGCGTCAGGCCGGTGCGCTGGCGGCACGCAATCAACTCGCCCATTTCCTTGCCCGCCCGCCCCTCGTATCGCCGGAGTCACGGCCGGCAAGGGAGCGCCTGCGCATCGGTTACCTTTCGGCGGATTTCCACGATCACGCCACCATGCATCTCCTCGCCGGTGTCCTCGAGCGCCACGACCGCCAGCGCTTCGCCATCCACCTGTATTCCTACGGTCCGGCCGCGGATGATCGCTATCGCCAACTGGCGGAGAAGAACTGCGAGCAGTTTCTCGACCTGCGCAGCCTGAGCGACGACGATGCCGCCGCTCGCATCGCCGCCGACGGCATCGACATCCTAGTCGATCTCAAGGGCTTTACCCAAGATTCCCGCCTCGCCATCACCGCCTTGCGCCCGGCGCCGGTCGTCGTCAGTTGGCTTGGCTATCCCGGAACCCTCGGGCACGAGAAGCTCGCCGACTTCATCATCGGCGACCCCGTGGTTACCCCGCCCGAGGATGCCGATCAGTTCAGCGAAAGACTGGCCCTGATGCCCCATTGCTATCAGCCCAACGACCGCAATCGTCCCGTCGGCCCCAGCCCCGGGCGGCGGGCTGCCGGGCTGCCGGACGACGCTTTCGTCTTCTGCAATTTCAACCAGAGCTACAAGATCAACCCGGACGTCTTCGACATCTGGTGCCGTATCTTGGCCGACGTGCCCGGCAGTGTGCTGTGGCTCCTGGAATCCGTTCCGGAAGCCCATGGCAACCTGCGCCAGGAAGCGGCCCGGCGGGGCATTGCAGGCGAGCGCCTGATCTTCGCACCTCGCCTTCCCCAAGCCGAACACCTGGGGCGGCTCACCCTGGCCGACCTGGCCATCGATACCGATCCCTATGCTTCCCACACCACCGGCAGCGATGCCCTGTGGGCCGGCGTGCCCCTACTGGCCAGACGCGGGAACACCTTCGCCAGCCGCGTGGCGTCCAGCCTGCTGCATGCGGCGAACATGCCGGAACTGGTTTGCGAAACCTGGGAAGAATATTGCGTCAAAGCCGTCGCCCTCGGAAGGAACCCGGAGGAACTGGCAGCCGTTCGCGCCAAACTTGCGGCGGAACGCCTCACCACCCCGCTATTCGATACGGCGGCCTTCACCGTTGACCTGGAACGGCTGTACAGCCGCATCTGGCACCATAGCGCCACCGACCGCTCGCCGCTCCTGCCGGACTAGGCCGGAGCAACGATCCCGTTGACGGCTACGCCGACCGCGACGTTCGCGATCGGAAATAAAAAAACGGGTGCCGAAGCACCCGTTTCTCACATCCAAAGGACCTTGCGGTCGAATTAGAAGTTGTGGGCGATACCGAAGTCCAGACCGCGAACGCCGTAGGTAGAGGTGCAACCACCGCCGAAGCCGTTGTGGCAGTTGGCAGCAGCGCTGATCTGGTAAGCAGCGTTGTCGTCGTTGTGGATGGAGCCGTAGGTCATGTACAGGTTGGTGCGCTTGGACAGGGAGTAGTCGGCACCGATACCCCACTTGCGAACGTCAGCGTCGTCGTTCAGCTTGTCATGCACGCGGCCGTAGTTGGCCTTCAGGGTGAACTTGCCAACCGGGGCCTTGACGCCAACCAGCCAGGCACGGCGGTCGTCGCGGGTGGCGCCGCCAACGTCGTCCTTCAGGACGTCGTACAGAGCGGAGACGGAGGCCACGCCGAAGTCGTAAGAACCAGCCAGGGTCCAGACGTAGATCTTGCCTTCAGCGCCGGAAACCAGCAGCTGCTCGTAGTCGGCACGGGCGCTGATGGGGCCGTTGTCGTAGGCACCCATGATGGTCTGCAGGCGGATGTCACCGGTGTTGCCGTTAGCTTCGGCGCCGGCGATGTTGGTGGAGTAAGCCAGCAGCAGGCTGAAGCCGGACCAGTTCGGGGAGATGTAGGCGACGGCGTTGTCGGCACGGTCAACCTGACGGGTCACTTGGGTGAAGTTGGCAACGTTGCCGCCGCCGAACGGATCGTACTTGTTGTAGATGCCGTAGCGGACGCCGTCCAGACGGCCACCGACGACGGTACCGAAGCCGCCGGTCAGACCGACGTAGGAGTGACGGTTGGTCCAGGTGGCGTTGGTGCCGGAGGTGGTCTGGTCGATGCCTTGGCCGAACTCGGACTCGAAGATCACCTTCAGGCCGTTGCCCAGGTCTTCAGCGCCCTTGAAGCCGATGCGGCTGCCGGACTGCAGGCCGGAACCGAACTCGGTCTTGGATTCAGCGGAGGGCAGGCCGGTAACGCCGCCGTTGTCACCGCCACGGGTCAGCACACCGAAGTCGGCGCGACCGTAGATGGTCACGTTGGATTGGGCGAAAGCAGCGCTGGTAGCCAGGCCGGCGATGGCCAGGGCGATCAGTTTCTTTTGCATCAGAATTTCTCCTTAGTGGTTAGTTTTAACCTTCCCGTTGCCGAGACGATTAAGCTTTACCTCTCGGATTGAGAAGTTGGAAGGATTTTGGCAAGGCGCCCCGGCTCGGGCAACCGGAGATTGGCTTTTAGCGGGGAATTCGGCCCGGGCTGTTGCGCCACTGCAACAGCCCGGGCCCGACCGCGCTCAGGCCGCGAACAGCCGGGCCAGTTCGTCCCCCGGCTCCGGAGCCCGCATGAAGGCTTCGCCGACGAGGAAGGCATTGACCTCATGTTGTCGCAGAAGCGCCACATCGGCCGGCGTCATGATGCCGCTTTCGGCAACGACGATGCGCCCGGCGGGAATGCGGTGGAGCAAGCCGAGGGTGGTTTCGAGGCTGACCTCGAAGGTGCGCAGGTTGCGGTTGTTGATGCCGACCAGGGGCGTCGCCAGCTGCAGGGCCAGGTCGAGTTCCTCGCCGTTGTGCACCTCCACCAGCACGGCCATGCCCAGGCCGTGGGCGAGGGCCTCCAGTTCCTGCATGGCGGCGAGATCGAGGGCGGCGGCGATGAGGAGGATGCAATCCGCCCCCATGGCCCGGGCCTCGAAGACCTGGTAGGGATCGACCATGAAATCCTTGCGCAGCACGGGCAGGCTGCAGGCGGCACGGGCGGCCTGCAGGTATGCGGGCGCGCCCTGGAAATACTGGCGGTCGGTCAGCACCGACAGGCAGGCGGCGCCATGTTGCGCGTAGCTGGCGGCGATCTCGGCCGGCCGGAAATCCGGGCGGATGACGCCCTTGGACGGGCTGGCCTTCTTTACCTCGGCGATGATGGCCGGCTTGCCCGCAGCAATTTTGGCGCGGATGGCGCCCACGAAGTCCCTGGGGGCCGATTGGGCCGCGATTTCCGCCTCCAACTCCGGCAAGGGCTTGGCCGCCCTGGCCGCCGCCACCTCCTCGCGCTTGGTGGCGAGGATCTTGTTCAGAATGTCACTGGCTCCGGCCGGCCTATCGGCCTTAGCCCGCTCTTCGAGCGCGTTAGCCTGCACCGAAACTTCGCTGTTGTTCGTTTTCATGCGTACTTCCGCGTCTGGGCAACGAAGGCTTCCAGCTTGGCCCGGGCCGCGCCGCTGGCGATGGCTTCCAGGGCCTTGTCCACGCCGGCGGCGAGGGTGTCGGCCAGGCCGGTGACGTAGATGCTGGCGCCGGCATTCAGGGCCACGATGTCGCGGGGCGCACCCATCTTGTTGTCGAGGGCGCCCAGGAGCATGGCCTTGGATTCCTCCACATTGGCCACCTGCAGCACCTTGGGGTCGTGCAGCGGCAGGTCGAACTGGTCGGGGGTGACGTCGTACTCGCGCACCTGGCCGTCCCTGAGTTCGCCCACCAGGGTCGGGCCGGCGATGGAGAGTTCATCAAGCCCCTCGCGGCCGAAGACCGTCAGGGCCCGCTGGCTGCCCAGCCGTTGCAGCACATGGACCTGGATGCCCACCAGGTCGGGGTGGAAGACGCCCATCACCTGCTGGGGTGCGCCGGCCGGGTTGGTGAGGGGGCCGAGGATGTTGAAGATGGTGCGCACGCCCAGTTCCCGGCGCACCGGGGCGGCGTGCTTCATGGCGCTGTGGTGGTTGGGGGCGAACATGAAGCCGACGCCAACGGCATCGATGCACTCGCCCACCTGCTCGGGCTTCAAGTTGATGTTGGCGCCCAGAGCCTCCAGCACGTCGGCGCTGCCCGACTGGCTGGAGACGGAGCGCCCGCCGTGCTTGGCGATGCGCGCCCCGGCGGCGGCGGCGACGAACATGGCGGCGGTGGAAATATTGAAGGTGTGGGCGCCGTCGCCTCCGGTGCCGCAGGTATCGACCAGGCGGGAGGGGTCGGCCACCTGCACCTTGGTTGAAAGCTCGCGCATCACCGAGGCGGCGGCAGCGATCTCGCCCACCGTCTCCTTCTTGACCCGCAGGCCGGTGATGATGGCGGCGATCATGACCGGCGACACCTCGCCGCCCATGATCTGGCGCATGAGGGAAACCATTTCGTCATGGAAGATTTCGCGGTGCTCGATGACGCGCTGGAGGGCTTCTTGCGGGGTCATTGCCGGTGCTCCTCGAGGAAGTTTTGCAACAGGTCATGACCGCGCTCGGTCAGGATCGATTCGGGGTGGAACTGAACGCCCTCGACGGCCAGGGTCTTGTGGCGCACCCCCATGATCTCGCCGTCGTCGGTCCAGGCGGTGATCTCCAGGCAGTCGGGGCAGCTTTCGCGCTCGATGGCCAGGGAATGGTAGCGGGTGCAGGTGAGCGGGTTGGGCAAGCCCTTGAAGACACCCACATCCTTGTGATGGACGGGCGAGACCTTGCCGTGCATGAGTTTCTTGGCATGGACGATCCTGCCGCCGAAGGCCTCGCCGATGGACTGGTGGCCGAGGCAGACGCCCAGGAGCGGGATCTTGCCGGCGAATTCGCGGATGGCGGCGAGCGAAATGCCGGCCTGGGCCGGGGCGCAGGGACCGGGGGAAATCACCAGGTATTGGGGCGCCAGACGGGCGATTTCGCCGACGGTGATGGCATCGTTGCGGAACACCTGCACCTCCTGGCCCAGTTCGCCGAAATACTGGACGAGGTTGTAGGTGAAGCTGTCGTAATTGTCGATCATCAGGAGCATGGTTCGTGGCCTTTGCGGTGGGCGCCCGGGGGCGCGATCTGCAGGGGTGGTGCCGTTTGCTGGCCGGCGCGGCCGGCGGCCCGTTGCGGGCGAGGGATGACGTTCAGGCAGGCTTGCGCCAGCGCCAGCAGGTCACGAAACAGGCAGGGTGCAGAGTCTTGGGCATCAGGCGATTATTCCATGGCGGCCCCGGACCGGCAAGGGCAGCGGCCGGCTGGAAGGCGGCGTTTTCGTTTAAAATCCGCGCTTTCCGGCGGAATCCCCATGAGCCCAGCGCACCCCCTTCCCTCCCATCGCCTGTCCATCGTCGTCCCGCTCTTCAACGAGGAAGACAACGTCGCCCCCCTGGTCAAGCGGGTGCACGAGGCCCTGGCCGGCTACCAGAATCCCTGGGAACTGGTGCTGGTGGATGACGGCAGCAGCGACGGCACCCCCGAGCGTTGCGCCCAGGCGGCCCGGGAATACGGCCTGCACGTGCGCCTGGTGGAGCTGACCCGCAACTTCAAGCAGACCGCCGCCATGCAGGCCGGCGTCGATGCCGCCCGGGGGGACGTCATCGTCACCATGGACGGTGACCTGCAGAACGACCCCATCGACATTCCCCGCCTGGTGGGCCGCTTGCTCAACGAGGACCTGGACCTCGTCGCCGGTTGGCGGCAGAACCGCCAGGACGCGCTGATCCTGCGCAAGGTGCCGTCGAAGATCGCCAACCGCCTCATCGCCCGCCTCACCGGCGTCAAGCTCAAGGATTACGGCTGCAGCCTCAAGGCCTTCCGCGGCACGGTGATCAAGAGCGTGCGCCTTTACGGCGAGATGCACCGCTTCATCCCCGCCTGGCTGGCGACGGTGACGACGCCGCGGCGCATCGCCCAGGAACCGGTGAGCCACCACGCCCGCACCGCCGGGCAATCGAAATACGGCATCTCGCGCACCTTCCGCGTCATCCTGGACCTAATCGCCGTCTATTTCTTCATGCGCTTCCGCGCCCGGCCGGGGCACTTCTTCGGCGGCATCGGCCTGGCGGTGACCTCCGTCTCCACCCTCATCCTGGCCTGGATCGCCTGGGTCAAGTTCGGCCTGGGCGAGAACGTCGGCGGCCGCCCCCTGCTGCTGGTGGGCATCGGCGGCCTCATCGCCGGCCTGCACTTCATCACCACCGGCGTGCTGGCAGAGATCATGGCCCGCATCTATTTCGAATCGGGCACCGCCCGCCCCTACTGGGCGCGGCCCGAGCGTACCCTGGCCGACAACGAAGGCTGGCGGAAGCCCCAGTGAAAGCCGCCGGCAGCGCCTTCGGCGCCCTGGCGGCGCTGACCGTCGCCCTCCTGGCCTGGCGCTTCTGGGTGGTGCCGCAGCTCGGCATCGCCCTCTACGTGGACGAAGCCCAGTACTGGACCTGGGCCCAGCACCTGGACTGGGGCTATTTCTCCAAGCCGCCCGGCGTCGCCGCCCTCATCGCCACCTCCACCGGCCTTTTCGGCGACGGCATCCTGGGCGTCAAGGCCCTGGCCATGGTCTGCTACCCGGCCGCCGCCTGGGTGGTGCGGGCCATTGCGCTGCGCCTCTACGACGAACGCACCGCCAACTGGTCCGCCACCGCCGTCCTCACCCTGCCCATGTTCTCCTGGCTGGGGCTGTTCGTCTCCACCGACGCCCTGCTCACCCTCTTCTGGGTGCTGGCCCTGCTGGCCTATCTGCGGGTGCTGGAGAGCGACGCCTGGAGCGACTGGCTGCTCCTCGGCACCCTCTGCGGCCTGGGGCTGATGTCCAAATACACCATGATCGCCTGGATGCTGGCGGCCTGCCTGCACCTGGCCGCTTTCCACCGGACCCGCCTCGCCAGCCCCCGGCCCTGGGTCGCCGCCCTGCTGGCCCTCGCCATCCTCGCCCCCAATATTCTGTGGAACATGGCCAACGACTGGCCCACCCTCAAGCACACCGCCGACATCACGGTGAACAAGAAGGCCGGCGGCGGCTTCAAGGCCCTGGGGGAATTTATCGCCGCCCAGTGGATCGCCTTCGGGCCGGTGCTGGGCAGCGTCTTCGTCGTTCTCCTCGTCAATGCCCGCAGCACCTGGCGGGACGAGCGCCTGCGCCTCCTGCTCTGGTTCAGCCTGCCGCTGTGGGCGGTGGTCTGCGGCCAGGCCTGGCGCAGCAGCGCCAACGCCAACTGGGCGGCGCCGGCCTTCGCCCCGGCGGCCATCGCCGTCGTCGCCTGGCTGCTGCAGCGGGAACGCCGGCGCCTGCTGACCGCCGGCCTGGCCATCAACCTGCTGCTGGTGGGCATCGTCTATCACTGGCCCCAGTTGCTGCGCGCCGCCAACGTGAAGGAAGCCTCCCGCAAAGACCCCTTCACCCGCGCCCGGGGCTGGGACGAACTGGGCCGCCAACTGCAGCCCCTGGTGGCGGCCCATCCCGGTGCCGTGGTCATCGCCGACAACCGCACCCTCCTCGCCCACATGACCTACGAGCTGCGTGGCCTGAACCCGCCCACCGCCGCCTGGAACCCCCGTGGCGAGCACAGCGACCACTACAAGCTGACCACCGACCTCGGCCCCTACGTCGGCCGCGATGCCCTCCTCGTCACCCGCGACGCCCTGCCGGCGGAAATGGCCGCCCGCTTCGCCGGCAGCGAGAAGCTCGCCCGCCTGGCGGCGCCCCTGGACGAACGCAACGCCCTGACGATGGACGTCTACCTGCTCCATGGCTTCAAGGGCTACTGAGTTCCGCCTCGTCCTCGGGGCCTTCGCCGCCCTGGCCGTGGCCTTCGTCGCCTTCCCCGGCCTCGACCTCACGGCCAGCGGCCTCTTCCACCACGACGGCGCCTGGCTCTTCGAGCGCGATTCCAGGTGGCTGGCGATCCCCTACCTGGGCCTGCCGCGTCTCGGCCAGGGCCTGCTGCTGGCCCTCATCGCCCTGCTGCTTCTCGGCTGCCTGCCCCGCTTCCCCGGGCTGCGCGCCCGCCGCCCGGTCTACGCCTTTCTCCTGGCGGGGGCCCTGGCCGGCCCGGTACTCTTGGTGGATAACCTGCTCAAGGACAATTCGGGGCGCACCCGGCCGGTCAATACCAGCCACTTCGGCGGCCCCAAGCAATTCACCCCGGCCTTCGTCCCCGCCGACCAGTGCGCCAAGAACTGTTCCTTCGTCAGCGGCCACGTGGCCACCGCCTCCTTCCTCATGGCCTTCGGCTGGCTGGGGGCGCCGGCGGTGCGGCGGCGCTGGCTGCTGGCCAGCCTGGCGGGCGCCGGCGTGATGGGGCTGATCCGCATGGCGCCGGGAGGACACTTCCTCTCCGACGTGATCTTCGCCTGGTTCGCCGTCTATTTCACCCTGGCGGCGACGGAATGGGTGTTCCGGCGCTTGGGCTGGCTGCCCGCGCTGCCCGTCAGATAAGGCCGTATTTCTTCAGCTTGTCGTGCAGGGTGGTGCGGGCCACCTTGAGGGCCTCGCCGGTGCGGGCGATGTTGCCCGCCTGGCGGGTGAATTCGTTGGCGATGAGGAGCCGCTCGTAGTTTTCCACAGCCTCGGTGAGGGAGGGCGGCTCGCTGCCGGCGGCACCGACATCGCCGCCGATGCCCAGGAGGTGGCAGTCGGCGGCGTTCTTCAGTTCGCGGATGTTGCCGGGCCAGTCGTGGGCCATGAGGCGGCGCAGGGTTTCCGGGGTGAGGGCCGGCGGCGGCCGGTTGTAGCGCTTGGCAGCCTGGAGCAGGAAGGCGTCGTAGAGGGCGGGGATGTCCTCCCGCCGCTCCCGCAGGGGCGGCAGCTCGATGCGGGCGACGTTGAGCCGGTAATAGAGGTCGGCCCGGAACTTGCCCTGGTCGGAGAGGGCCTTGAGGTCGTCCTTGCTGGCGGCCACCACCCGGCAGGAGACGGGAATCAGCTGGTTGGAGCCGAGGCGCTCGATGACCCGCTCCTGGAGTACGCGCAGGAGCTTGATCTGCATGGTCATGGGCATGGACTCCACCTCGTCGAGGAAGAGGGTGCCGCCCCGGGCGTATTCGATCTTACCGATGCGCCGCTTCTGGGCGCCGGTGAAGGCCCCCGGCTCGTGGCCGAAGAGTTCGCTGTCGAGGAGGTTGTCGGCCATGCCGCCGCAGTTGAGGGCGACGTAGCTTTCCTCGCCGGGATGGGCCAGGTCGTGCAGGCAGCGGGCGACCATTTCCTTGCCGGTGCCGGTTTCGCCGACGATGATGACATCCACCTCGGCGGCGGCGATGTCGAGGATGAGGCGGCGGACCTTCTGCATCTGGGGCGAGCGGCCGATGAGGCGGGCTTCCAGGTCGTCCCGGTGGTCCAGGCGGCGACGCAGGGATTCCACTTCCAGCACCAGCTCGCGCTTTTCCAGGGCGCGGCGCACCACTTCCACCAGGTCGTCGGTGGAGAAGGGCTTCTGCATGAAGTCGTAGGCGCCGGCCCGCATGGCCTCCACCGCCAGGGTCACGTCGCCGTGGCCGGTGATGATGATCACCGGCAACTGGGCGTCCCGCTCCACCACCCAGCGCAGCAGGCCCATGCCGTCCATGCCCGGCAGGCGCATGTCGGTGACGACGATGCCGGGGTAGTCGGGAGTGAGCAGGCGCAGGGCCTCCTCGGCGCTGGCCACGGCGGTGACGGGAATGCCGGCGAGCAGCATGGCCTGTTCGCAGCCCAGGCGGACGTTGGGATCGTCCTCGACGAGGAGGACGCTGAGAGTCGGTTTCATGGCTTGCTTTCCGCAGCAGGGGGGACGGGGGGCAGCAGCACGGTGAAGCGGGCGCCGCCGCCGGGGGCCGGCTCGGCCAGCAGGTCGCCACCGAAATCCCGCAGGATGTCGCGGGAGATGGTGAGGCCGAGGCCCAGCCCCTCCCCCGGCTGCTTGGTGGTGAAGAAGGGTTCGAAAAGATGGGCCAGGGCGTGGTCGGTGAAGCCGGGGCCGTTGTCGCT
>JRYG01001267.1_pt1 | contig 35065 bp, 31 predicted proteins | sample 235341 | NCBI WGS metagenome assembly JRYG01 (sample SAMN03074218, study PRJNA261478) | activated sludge metagenome | biome: Wastewater Treatment Plant; feature: Wastewater; material: Activated sludge; isolation source: activated biomass of a wastewater treatment plant treating hydrocarbon... ...
GGCGGCGGCGCGAGCAGGGTCTGTGCAAAATTGGGGAGAAGCAGAAACACGCCGGCCATCGCGGCGAGCGCGCCCGTGTTCGAACGCGCCATCTCCACCAGGTCGGTCCAGGCCTTGTCATAGGACAATGGTTTCATCATCCGGTCCTTGGCGATTTGCACGCCGGCGCGCAAGACAGGTTGCGCCGGGAGCGTCCCGGTTTCAGGACGTCGACATGGCTGATTCGCCCCTTCCCGAAAAGCGCGAGACGACCGGCCTCACCGGCTGGCCCGAGGCGTTTCGCTGGATGGAGGCACGCGCCGCTGCGATCGCCGACGGCACCGCCGCAGAGGCTGTCTGGCTGCTCGAACATCCGTCGCTCTATACCGCCGGGACCAGCGCCAGTCCGGAAGAACTGCTCGATGCCCGCTTCCCCGTTCACGCAGCGGGCCGAGGCGGCCGCTACACCTATCATGGCCCGGGACAGCGGGTCGGCTATGTGCTGCTCAACCTTGCGCGACGCGGCCGCGACGTGCGCTGTTATGTCCACGCGCTGGAAGGCTGGGTAATCGATGCCCTTGCCGAACTCGGCGTCAAAAGCTGGCGGGCGGACGGGCGCATCGGAATCTGGACCGACGACGCAGGGCGCGAGGCGAAAATCGGCGCGATCGGGGTTCGGGTGCGCCGCTGGGTGACCTTTCACGGCTTTTCCGTAAATGTCGATCCGGACCTTTCACACTTTTCGGGGATCGTGCCCTGCGGCATCGCCGAATTCCCGGTTACAAGCCTCGCGGCGCTGGGGCATCCGGCAACCATGGCCGATCTTGATGTCGCACTCTGGAAGACGTTTCCGTCGTTTCTGGCGGCTGTCGGCGATGCGCGTGAAAAAAGGGATTGAGGACCGGATAAAAAATGTTTAATGTCCACCCCGATTTGGGTATTAAAGGCAACCGCCATCCAGATCCTTTTATACCTTGGGAGCTCTAGAACTATGCGTAAGATCGTTTCTTTCTCGATGATTGCTGCTGCCTCTCTCGCCCTCGCCGCTTGCGGCGGCAGCGAGCCGGCTGCGACCGAAAACGCTGCCGTCACCGAAATGAACGCGGCCGACGCGATGGAAGGCACCACCAACGACGCCATGACCAACGTCGATGGCGCGATGGCTGCCGACAACGCGATGTCGGCTGATGCCAACGCGACCGACGCGATGGCCGCCAACAGCGCGGACGCCGCAGCGAACAGCACCGAAGCCGCCAAGTAAGCGCGCTTCGGCACTGCCGAAAAGAAGAGGGGTCGCCCGGATCGCCGGGCGGCCCTTTTTCATTTAGCCATCTCCGGTTAAGGAGGCGGCTCTAGTGAGGCACCAAACAGACCGGGAGGTTTCCGAAAGCGATGCAGGGATCACGAATTGTCGGGATCATGACGGCCCTGGCCGCATTTTCGGCCGCACCCGCACAGGCGCAGGTCTTTTGGCTCCCGCCCAACTTTTCCGGTCCCCCGCTGAACGGCTATGAACAGGGTATCGGCGTGCCGCTCCCCGGAGCGACCCCCGCCGAACAGAAGGCCGCGAACGTGTGGAACGTCCGGTCTGCGCTCAATGTCGCAGCGCTTCAGTGCGGCTTCGACCCGACCCTGCGGGCAGTGCCCAACTATAATGCCATTCTGAACGACCATAGTGTCGAGCTTGCCTCCGCGTTCCGGACGCTCGATGCCTATTTCAAACGCACCAGCCGGACCAAACAAGCCGCGCAAAAGGCTCTCGATACCTACGGCACCAAAACCTATTCGGGTTTTTCGACCGTGCGCGCGCAGTTCGGCTTTTGTACGGCTGCGGCGCGGGTCGGGCGGATTGCACTGTTCACGCCCAAGGGCCGCTTCGTCACCATGGCGGAAGAGCATCTGCGTGAATTGCGCAACAGCCTGCAGGCGCAGGGGGAACAGCAGTTCCGGTTCCCGCCGCCGCCGCCCCGGCTCGCCCGCATCCCCAATCTTGACGATCGCTGCTGGAAAAGGAACCGTTACGACACGCGCTGCGGTCTGCTCTGATCAGTCAATGCCCAGTATCTTGTGAGTCTGGGTCGAAAGCCGCCACCGGGGATTGGCCAACACGAAGTCGAGGCAGGCCCGCCGGTTTTCGGGCAGCGCCGACCCATCCATCGGCTGAACGAGGAAGTGCGCAAAATCCCAGTGCTCCATCGCCTGCCAGTCGCAGCCGGGCTGCGGCCAGACCAGTTTGAGTTCGTTTCCACTCTTCTGCACGACCGTGCTCCCGGCTTTGGGGCTGATGCAAAGCCAGTCGATTCCGGCGGGGGCAACAATCGTGCCGTTGCTTTCGACCCCGATCTCCATCCCCTCATCGTGAAGCGCCTCGATCAGGGCAGGATCGAGCTGAAGCATCGGCTCGCCGCCGGTGATGACAGTGTAGGGACGCCCGCCCTTCGCGTCGCCCCATAACGAACGCACGCGCGCCGCCAGCGCAGTCGCGGTTTCATAGCGGCCGCCATTCTGTCCGTCGATTCCAACGAAATCGGTATCGCAGAAGCGGCAGATTGCGGTTGCCCGGTCCTGTTCGCGCCCGCTCCACAAATTGCACCCCGCAAAGCGCAGGAAAACCGCACGACGGCCAGCATGGACACCCTCCCCCTGCAGGGTGAGGAACAGTTCCTTGACCGCGTAGCTCATCGCAGCAGCGGGTCCGCCAGACCGGCCTCGGCAAATCCCTTTGCGCGAAGCCTGCACGAATCGCACAGGCCGCAGGGGCGTCCGTCAGGCGTCGGATCGTAACAGGACCAGCTCATCCCGGCATCGAGGCCGAGCCGATGCGCCTCGCGCGCGATATCGGCCTTCGTCATGGCGATCAGCGGCGTATGCACACGAAACGACTCGCCATCGGTGCCTGCCTTCGTCGCTTCACGCGCGACCGCCTCGAACGCGTAGCCGAAAAGGAAAAGGACTACGTGCGGCCAGTGATCCTCTTCCAGGCGGAACCCAAGGGCGGCGAAGTGACGGTCGATGTGCTGGTCGACCATCTCACAGACCCGGACGGCGAGAAACTGCCCCGCGAGCAGATCGCCGTCGCCACGGGCGACCAGAAGGAACTGGACGGCGTGCAGCTCGGTTCCCCGACCTGCCCGGTGCGCTTCGTCGTCACCGTTGAGGCGCTGAAGGAAGGCTGGGACTGCCCGTTCGCTTACGTGCTGTGCAGCATGCAGAACGCGCACAGCGCCAAGGACGTCGAGCAGTTGCTCGGCCGCGTCCTGCGGATGCCCTACGCCCGACCCCGCCAGCAGTTCGAACTCAACAGGGCCTACGCTCACCTCGTGTCCGCCGGCTTCGTGCGGGTGGCCGACGAACTCAGCGACCGGCTGGTCAAGAACATGGGCTTCAACGCCTACGAGGCGGCCTCGGCCATCGTGCCGAGCCAGGCAAGCTTCGACCTGCCGGGAGATGGGACATCCACCGCGGGTAGCGGCGCCCGGGCCAAGGTGCCGGAGGCGATCGTGAGCCTGCCGGCCATGCCCTCCACGCCGCTGCCGGCGACGCTCGCGGCCACGGTCGAACTGCGCGCAACAAGCGGCGGCGCCACAGCCATCGTCCGCGGCGACCTGGACGAGGAAGTCGAGAACTTCCTGCTGAGCGGGCTCAGCGGCAAGCACCAGAAGGCCGTCAGCGAGGCCATCGAGCGCGAGCGCGTCCGGCAGGACGCTGCCAAGGCGCCCGCGGCCCTCGGCATCCCGTTCGCCAAGCTGCCGCAGCTCTGCTTTCCTTTCGATGACGAGCTCCAGCCGCTCGACCGGCGCCTGTGTTCGGAGTTGGGCCAGTTCGACCTGTTTGCCGAGCCGGTCAGTCTGGCGGGCTTCAGCCTGCGGGAAAGCGGCAGGGCCTACGAGATCGACGTGGACGAGGGTCACGTCACCTACAAGCTGGCGGAGCCCGAGCAGCTTGGCCTCAACGATGTCCCCGCGCACGCCGACGAGAACGACCTCGTGCGCACGCTTGACCGGGAGTGCCGGCAAGTCGACGTCAGCCAGTCGGTCATGCTCAAGTGGCTGCTGGCGCTCGTGCAGCACCTCCAGCGCGACCGCGGCCTGACCCTGACCGCGCTGGTCCGGACCAGGAACCCGCTCGCCGAGGCCATCCGGCGGGAACTGGACCGACGCCGGCAACGCGCCGTCGAACGGGGCTTCCAGCAGGCCCTCCCGGGCCTCGCAGCGGCCCCGACGCTGGGCGACAGCTTCCGCTACCACTTTACCTTCCATCCGGACCGCTACCCGGGTCGACCGCCCTTCTACCAGGGCAGCTACCGCTTCCAGAAGCACTACTACGGCGGCAGCCGCATCCACGACCTGAGGTACCGGACGGAGAGCGGGAAGCTGTCGGAAGAGTTCGAGTGCGCGCGCGCGCTCGACGAAGAGCGCAAGGTCAAGCACTGGGTGCGCAACGTCGAGCGGGACGAGAGGTTCTCGTTCTGGCTGCCCACCTCGACCGACTACTTCTACCCGGACTTCGTGGCGGAGTTGACCGACGGCCGCGTGCTGGCGGTCGAGTACAAGGGGCAGTACCTGCTGGGCACGGACGACACGCGGGAGAAGACGCAGGTCGGCCACCAGTGGGAGGCGACGAGCGGCGGGCGGTGCCTGTTTCTGCTGGCGACAGCCCCCGACGCTGACACGGCGGGGCGAACGCTGGACCAGCAGGTGGCGGACAAGATCAACGGCGCCTGACACCGGAGAACCGAGCACGCAGTGCGCGTGCTCGGAAAAGGTCCCCCCACCGGGGATGGCCCGGCCCGCGGAGTTTGGTCCGCGTGAACGCAAAAACGCCGACCACATGGATCGGCGTTTTTGCTGAAGTATCTTTGGTGGCCAGTCGCGGAATCGAACCACGGACACGCGGATTTTCAATCCGCTGCTCTACCAACTGAGCTAACTGGCCGAAGAGCTGCGCATTATAGGTAACCGGCAGGTGTTCGTCAAACCCAACATCGCCCGGCGCAAAGCGCCTGCGGCCACAAATGCGGACGACTCTTGTGCGCGGTCCAAAAACTTGATCCAGGTCAACTTTCTGGAAAGAATTGTTCCAATAAATTCCCTCCACTCCGCTTTGTGCCGGCACGCCCGCGCTCAGCAGTGGCGACAACTTATTGATTTATATCAAAATTGATGATGCGGTGCGGAAAAAATAAACTGGAAAGAAACATTCCACTCGCGCTCCACTTCTGCCTCGCCGGGTCCATTGCGACTTGTCGGCTGATTCACGCAACTCTCTGAAATAACGGCCATTCTTCAGGCATCTCCCTCCTGGCACGGAACTTGAAGCATCTATGGAACAAATTGATGCAGGTGTTGCAGCACAACATACCCGTTGAAGGGAGAGGAAGATGGAGACGGATTTCGGGGGGCAAGCCCGGTCCACGCCGTGGGCGCGGGGGGCGGAAGAGCGGCTGGGGATGAACCGACGCAACTTCCTGCAGTTTTGCGCCACGTTGGCCACGACACTCGGGCTGCCCAAGGGGGCGGAAGCAGCCGTAAGCGAGGCGATTGAAAAAGCGAAGCGGCCATCGGTGATCTGGCTGCACTTCCAGGAATGCACGGGCTGCACGGAATCCATGCTGCGCGCCGAGCACCCCACGCTGGAAAAGCTCATCCTGGATGTGATCTCGCTGGATTATCACGAAACGCTGTTCGCCGCCGCCGGGCATCAGGTGGAAGCCGCCCGCACGGCCGCCATGGCAGCCAACAAAGGCAAGTACCTGCTGGTGGTGGAAGGCGCCATTCCCACTCGCGACGGAGGCATCTACTGCAAGGTGGGCAACCGCACCGCCATTGAACTGACCAAGGATTGCGCCAAGGATGCCGCCGCGGTGATCGCCATCGGCTCCTGTGCCTCGTGGGGCGGCATGCCCTCCACCGACCCCAACCCCACCGGGGCAGTGGGGGTCAACAAGATTCTGGACAAGCCGGTAGTCACCATTCCCGGCTGCCCGCCCAATCCTTACAACTTCCTGGCCACGGTGGTGCACTTCCTGACCTTCGGTCAATTGCCGCCGGTGGACAAGCTGGGCCGGCCACTTTTCGCCTACTCCCGCCTCATCCACGAAAACTGCGAGCGCCGGGCACACTTCGATGCCGGCCGCTTTGCGCTGGAGTTCGGCGACGACGGCCACCGCAAGGGGTACTGCCTCTACAAGCTCGGCTGCAAGGGCCCGGAAACCTACGCCAACTGCCCCACCGCCCTCTTTGGCGATGCCGGCGCAGGCACCTGGCCGGTGGGTTGCGGCCACCCCTGCATCGGCTGCACCGAACAGGGCGTGGGATTCATCAAGCCCATCCACCAGTTGGCGAAAGTGAAGAACGTGGAACCGCCGGCACTCTATCCAAGCATCGCCGAGTCCCAGGGCACGGGTGCCACGCTTGGCGCGGCCGCGGTGCTGGCGGCGGTGGCAGGCGCCGCCGCCGGCGCGGGGGCGATGCTGGCCCGCAACCTGGGGCGCAATCACGCGGAATCCGAAGCCGCCGCGCAGGCGGAACCAAAACGCGAGCAGGTGTGACCATGAACGCCCGACGCGATTTTCTGCGCCGCGCCCTGGCGGGTGGCGCAGCCGTGGCCGGTGCGGCGGCATGCCCCCAGGCAGCCGCCCGCGGCAACAACGAGATATCACCCGACGCTCTGGGCCTGCTCTTCGACGCCACCTTGTGCATTGGCTGCAAAGCCTGCGTGGCCGCCTGCAAGCGGGAAAACAAGCTCCCCCTGGACTACGCCACGCCGGCCGACAGCGCATGGGACGTTCCGGTGGACACCACCGCCCGCACCTTCAACGTGATCAAGGCCTATCGGCAGGGCGAAGCCAACCGCAAGGACGCGGAGCAGGACGGCTACGCCTTCATGAAGTCATCCTGCCTGCACTGCGTGGATCCGTCCTGCGTGTCGGCCTGCCCGGTGTCGGCCATGACCAAGGACAAGGTGACGGGGATCGTGGGCTACGATCCGGATGCCTGCATCGGCTGCCGCTACTGCGTGGCCGCCTGCCCCTTCGGCATTCCCAAGTACGACTACGACTCGCCCACCGGCAAGATCGGCAAGTGCGAGTTGTGCCGCCACCGCCTGCCGGAGGGCAAGTACGCCGCCTGTGCCGAGGTCTGCCCGACCGGCGCCACCCTCTACGGCAAGGTGAGCGACCTGAAGGCGGAGGCCAAGCGCCGGCTGGCGCTCACGCCCGGCGCCACCACCACCTGGCCCCGGGGCAATCTCTCCACCCACGACCAGCCAGGCTGGGCGGGCGCCGCACCCCAGTATGTGCAGCACCTGTACGGCGAAACCGAGGTCGGCGGCACGCAGATGCTCAAGCTCTCGGCCGTGCCTTTCGACAAGCTGGGTCACAAGCCGCTGCCGGACAAATCCTTTGCGTCCAGTTCCGAAACGCTGCAGCACACCCTGTACGGTGGCCTGGTGCTGCCCCTGGTGGTGCTGGGCGCCATGACTTTTGTGGCCAAACGCAACGTCAAACACTCGGACGACAGCGGAGAAGGAGGTGATGTATGAGCCACCCCGCTCACCTTGCACCGGCCCCGATCGGCGGGCGGCTGGTCAATCCGGTCACGATCACCTGCGCAGTGCTCATCGCCACGGCGCTGGCCATCCTCGCCGTGCGCTTCTTCTTCGGCCTGGGCAGCGTCACCCACCTCAACGACGGTTACCCCTGGGGCATCTGGGTCGTGGCCGACGTGGTGATCGGCTCCGCCTTCGCCTGCGGGGGCTTCTCGGTGGCGATGCTGGTCTACATCTTCAACCGCGGGGAGTACCACGCCCTGGTCCGCCCTGCCCTGCTGGCCAGCCTGTTCGGCTACACGTTGGCCGGGGCCGGCGTGCTGTTCGACCTGGGCCGGTGGTGGAACTTCTGGCACATCCTGTGGCCGGGCTATGCCTCGCCCAACTCGGTCATGTTCGAGGTGGCAGCCTGCATCTCGCTCTACATCCTGGTGATGTGGATCGAGTTCTCGCCCACCTTCCTCGAAAAGTGGGGACTGGGGGAACTCCGGCGCAAGCTGCACAAGGCGATGTTCTTCTTCATCGCCCTGGGCACGGTGCTGCCGATGATGCACCAGAGTTCCCTGGGTTCGCTGCTGGTGGTGTTCGGCACCCAGATCCACCCCCTGTGGCAAAGCATCGTCCTGCCGCTGATCTTCCTGCTCTCGGCCATCACCATCGGCTACGCGGTCGTGCTGTTCGAGTCCTGCCTCGCCGCCGCCGGCTTCCGCCGCAGCATCGAGATGCACCTGCTCACCCCCTTGTCGAAGATCATGCTGGGCATGCTGGCGGTGTTCCTGCTGGTGCGCTTCGGGGATCTGATCGTGCGCGGCGCCCTGGGCCACGCGTTTGAGGGCAGTCTGCAGGCCCTCATGTTCTGGCTCGAGACCGCGTGCTTCGTCGCGCCCCTGTGGCTGCTGCGCAGCGAGGCGCTCCGGCGCAACCCCGCCCGGCTGTTCGTGGCAGGCGCCCTGCTCATGCTGGGGGGCGTGCTGCTGCGCATCAACGCCTTCCTGGTGGGCTACCAGACCGGCGACGGCTGGCACTACTTCCCCTCCATCCCCGAAATGCTGGTCACCTTCGGCATGTTCGCCATCGAGGTGCTGGGCTACATCGTCATCACCCGCCGCTTCCCCGTGCTGCCCCGTGAGGAGCACGCGCTGGCCGGTCGTCACTGAGGAATCCTGTCATGAGCAAACGCGTCACCATCGACCCGGTCACCCGTATCGAAGGCCACCTGCGGGTGGATGTGGAAGTGGACAACGGGCGGGTCAAGAAAGCCTGGGCCTCCGGCCAGATGTGGCGGGGGGTGGAAAACATCCTGATCGGCCGCGACCCCCGGGACGCCTGGGCCATTTGCCAGCGCATCTGCGGGGTGTGCACCACGGTGCATGCCGTCGCCTCGGTGCGGGCGGTGGAAAACGCCCTGAAGCTGGAGATCCCGGTCAACGCCAACTACATCCGCAACCTGATCATCCTGGCTCACGCCATCCACGATCACATCGTGCATTTCTACCACCTGTCGGCGCTGGACTGGGTGGACGTGGTCTCCGCGCTGAAGGCGGACCCCACCAAGGCCGCCAGCCTGGCGGAAAGCCTGTCGTCCTGGAAAGGCAACTCGAAGCAGGAGTTCAAGCAGGTGCAGGAGCGGCTCACCGGGTTTGTCGGCACCGGACAACTGGGCATCTTCACCAACGGCTACTGGGGGCATCCGGCGATGAAGCTGCCGCCGGAGGTCAACCTCATCGCCACCGTCCACTACCTGCAGGCGCTGGAGGTGCAGCGCTACGCCAGCAAGATCGTGAGCATTCTCGGTTCCAAGTCCCCCCACATCCAGAACGTGGCGGTGGGCGGCGTATCCAACCCCTTGGCGGTGGACGCCCAGTCGGTGCTGACGATGGAGCGGCTGCTGGCAGTGAAGGCGTGGATCGACAAGCTGGGAGACTTCATCAAGAACGTATACCTGGTGGACGTGGCCGCCATCGGCGCCTTCTACGCGGACTGGACCAAGGTGGGCCGGGGCATCACCGACTATCTCTCGGTGCCGGACATCCCCCTGGACGGCAAAGGCGAGCAGTTTGCCCTGCCCGGTGGCCACATTGCCGGCGGCGACATCAAGACTTTCAAGGCCATTGGCACGTTCAACGACGAGTACTTCCTCAAAGGCGTGTCGGAAGCGGTCAAGCATTCCTGGTACGACTACGCCGCCGGCAGCGACAAGTCCCTCCATCCCTTTGAAGGCGAGACCTCGCCCAAGTACACCGACTTCCAGGACGACGGCAAATACTCCTGGCTCAAGTCCCCCACCTTCTATGGCAAACCCATGCAGGTCGGGCCGCTGCCCCGGGTGCTGGCCATGCTGGCGGCCGGGCACGAGGGCACCAAGGGTTACGCCACCGCCACCCTGGAGCGGGTTTCCGCCATCGCCAAGACCACCGTGGGGCTGGATGCGCTGCACTCCACCATCGGGCGGCATGCGGCGCGCGCCATCTCCTGCGCCGTGCAGGTGGACGAACTGGCTCGGCAGTGGGATCTGCTGGTGGCCAACATGGCCAAGGGCGACCTGAAGACCTTCAACCGTCCCACGTTCCCCAAGGGCGAGCAACGCGGCGTGGGCTTCCACGAGGCGCCCCGGGGCGTGCTCTCCCATTGGGTGGTCATCAAGGACGGGAAGATCGCCAATTACCAGTGCGTCGTGCCCACCACCTGGAACGCCGCGCCCCGCAACGAGAAAGACCAGCCCGGGGCCTACGAGGCCTGCCTGCTGGACAACCCGGTGGCCGATCCGGAAAAGCCGCTGGAAGTGCTGCGCACCGTGCACTCCTTCGACCCCTGCCTGGCCTGCGCCGTGCATGTGCTCGACACCGAGCAGCACGCCACCGTGACGGTGAAGGCCGCATGAGGGCGCGGCCATGAGCGCCCCACGCACCGTGCTGCTGGGGGTGGGCAACATCCTGCTCTCGGACGAAGGCGTGGGCGTGCGCCTGATGGAGCGCCTGCAAGCCGCCGGGTTGCCCCCGTGGGTCCGCCCCATCGACGGCGGCACCTGCGCCATGGAAATGCTGGAGGACCTGGAAAACCTGGACCTGCTGGTGATTGCGGATTGCGTGCGCAGCGGCCGCCCCCCCGGGAGCGTGGTGGTACTGGCCGGCGCAGCGGTGCCAGCCTTTTTCCGCACCCGGCTGTCCCCGCACCAGGTGGGGCTCTCCGACGTGCTGGCCACCCTGCAGCTGACCGGCCGGGCGCCGGCACAGGTGGTGGTGGTGGGCGTGGAGCCCGCCTCCATGGCCTTGGGGCTGGAGCTCACCCCCACCGTGGCGGCGGCCCTGCCCGAAGCCGAAGCGGCCCTGTGGCGCGCCCTGAACCTGGCGCCGCCCGCCCGGGAGGCCGCCTGATGTGCCTGGCGCTCCCCATGCAGATCGTGGCCGTGGCGCCGGACGGTCACACCGTGCAGGTAGCCCGGGGCGACCGGCTGGAACACGCCAGCCTACTGCTGGTGGGCCCCCTGCCCGTGGGCACCTGGGTGCTGGTTTCCCTCGGGCTAGTGCGGGAGGTGCTCGCCGACGCGCAGCGCGCCCTGATCGAGGACGCCCTGGCGGCGCTCACCGCCAGCCTGGAAGGCCGGTATCAGCCGGACCAACACTTCACCGATCTCGCCCATGACCCGTTTGCGTAAGCCGGCACTGGCGCCACCCGCCGTGGTGATCGCCACCCCGCTGGCCGACAACCCGGCGGAACGGGTCACCGCCTTTTACCACCGCGTCTGGCGGGAGCGAATGGCCGAGTTGCCCTTTCTCAATGCCCGGTTGAGCGTGGAAGCGCTGGGCTTTCAGCGACTGAGCGGGGATTGGCTGGGCATGGTCATCACCCCGTGGTGCGTGCAAGTGCTGCTCGCCCCCGGCGGCGGCAGTTTGTGGCAGGACATCCCCGCCGGCGAACGCCGCCTGATCGAACTCCCCGTCGGCGCGCTCGAATTCATTGCCGACGCCGGCGAAGCGGAACTCCCCAACCTCCAGTACTGCCCGCTGATGGCGCCCGTGGAACACATCGCCAATCAAGCGGCCGCCAGCGGCTTTGCCCGGGACGCCCTGGCCACGCTTCTGACCCCGCGTCCGCCCGAGCCTGCCCCCGAAGCGCCCGCATCCCCTTCCCGTCGGGGGTTTCTGTTGCGCCAGCGGGGCTGACCCCGCCCGGGCAGGCGGCTAGGCCAGTTCCATGTGCGGCTGGGGTTTCGGCCCGCCCGGCGAATGCTTCGCCCGTGCCGCCGGACGCGGGGTGTAGCAGTAGAGCACGCTGCCCCGCAGGTCGCCCACCGCCCGCGCCCAGTCCGGCTCCACCTCGGGCACCGGAAAGCTGTTGCTGATCAAGCGTGCGCCCACCTGCATCTCGCCTTTGGCCTTGAGCCAAAGCCTCGGCATGGGCACCGGGGAAAGAAAGGCATAGACCAGATCGAACTCGGCCAGGCGCAGGCGCCAGAAATCCCCCAGGGACACCCGGCAGTTGGGCAAGCCCAGGCAGCGCAGCCAGGCAATGGCAAAGGGAATGGGCGCGAGTTCCACCCCGAGGAACGTGCAATCGGGCCGCGCCCGTGCCAGCCCCACCAACACCGACCCGGTGCCGCACCCCAGATCCAGCACACGCGAGGGCGTCGGCCCCAGTTCCCCGGCCAGCACTGCCAGCGTGGGGCGCCCGGTCAGGTACAAGGGCACGCGGGTCTTTTGCACCGCGCGGAAAACAAGAAAGAGCAGCAGGAAACCCGCCAGATACCAGCCCGGCGCCACCTGCACGCCCCGTGCCAGCCACACCGCGGGCGCGAACAGGAACTGGATCGCCGTCCACCACCAGGGTTCCCGGCGCACCAGGCTCAACCCCGCGGCCACGCCTCCCGCCATCACCGGCAGCGCCAGCTCGAAAGCCGGGGCTTCCCCCCCGAGGGCGAAATAGGCGATCACCCAGCCGGCCATCTGGTGGGCGGCGGCAAACAGCAGGTGCATGGAACGATGGATCGGCAACGGCGGAACCTGCATCTTGCCGCCGGAACGCCACCGCCAAACCCGCCGGCAAACCCCGGTTGCCCGCCCAATTCAGCCTGCGGCGACAACCGAACCCGGCAACCGCTGCTGGAAGCGCCTCATGGTGCGCGCGTGCGAGGCGAGAACGCCCACGCTCCGCGAGGCGTACGCCTCCCTGTGCAGCGGCCGGCTGCGGTTGCCCGGTTGAAATATTCCGCAATACCTCCCGGCTCCGCCCTCACCGGGCTTGACGGAGAGGGACGCTATACTGCCCGCAGATTCCACCCTCGCAGACTGAGTGCATGATCACGCACCGGAAACTTTCTTCACTTGGCCTGGCCGCGCTCCTGCTCGCCGGCAGTGCCCAGGCCGGCGCCGACCCGTTCGATGTGGACCGGAGCATCCCGCCCCCGCTCACCGCCACCCCCGGGCCGGAAGCCACCGCCCTGCCCTGCCCCGCCGGGCCACCGCAAGGCCCGGTCACGCTGCTGGTAGCGGTGAACAGCGCCCTCTGCCAGCACCCCCAGACCCGCGAGCAATGGGCCAACGCCCGCGCGCAGGCGGCGCAGGTGGGCGTGGCGCAGGCGGCCTGGCTACCCGGCCTGAACGGCACGGTCGGGGCTTCCCGGATTCGCAGCGGCACCACGGACGACCGCTACAACCAGCGCAGCCTGGGCCTCACCGCCAACTGGCTGCTGTACGACTTCGGTGCCCGGGACGCCGCCCTGGAGAACGCCCGCCAGCTCCTCCACGCCGCCAACGCGACGCGGGACGCCACGGTGCAAAGCCTCTTTCTCGCCGCCGCGCAGAGCTACTTCCAGGCCCAGGCCACCCGCAGCGCCGTCACCGCGGCCACCCTGGCGGAAAAAGCCGCTGCCGAAAGCCTGAAGGCGGCCGAAACCCGCTACGCCGTCGGCACCGCCACCCCGGCGGACCGGCTACAGGCCCGCACCGCGCTCGCCCAGGCCCGGCTGGCGCGCATCCAGGCCGAAGGCAATGCCCGCAACGCCGTGGGCGTGCTCGCCAACGCCATGGGGCTGGATGCCCACTTTCCCCTGCGCCTGGCCGAAGACGCCGTCGCCCCGCCGCCCCGGGATTTCGAGGCGGACCTCAACCAACTGATCGCCGAGGCCCGCGCCCGGCGCCCGGATCTGATGGCCGCCCAGGCCCAGCACCGGGCCGCCCAGGCGGCCGCCGACAACGCCCGCGCCAGTGGCCGCCCCAGCCTGAGCCTGGGCGCAGCGGGTAGCCGCCAGTGGGCCGGCGGCGATGCCAGCACCAGCGCCAACATCGGCCTGACGCTCTCGGTGCCGTTGTTCACCGGCTACGCCACCGCCTATCGCGTCCGCGCCGCCGAGGCGCAAGCCGACAGCCGGGCTGCCGCCGCCGAGCGCATCGGCCAGCAGGTGGCGCTGGATGTCTGGCGCGCGTACCAGAGCCTGCTCACCGCCGGCCAGAGCGTGCGCACCAGCGAAGAACTCCTGGCCAGCGCCACCCAGTCCGAGCAGGTGGCCGCTGGCCGCTATCAGGCCGGTGTCGGCAACATCCTGGATCTGCTCAATGCCCAGACCGCCCTGGCCAACGCCCGCCAGCAGCGCATCCAGGCCCTCTTCGACTGGCAAAGCGCCCGCGCCACCCTGGCCCAGGCCTTGGGCCAGCTGGATTTCGACACGATCAAGGGCGACCCGGCCAGCGCCCAGCCCGCCGCCCGCTAAGCCCCGCACAAGACCATGAAACTCCTCACCCTGCGCAACACGATCATCGTCACCCTGGTTGCCGCCGCTGCCGGCGGTGCCTGGTGGGCCTACCAGCGGCAGGAAGCCGCCAGGCCCGAGAACAAATACCGCTTCCAGGCCGTCACCCGGGGCGACCTGGTGCAAAGCGTTTCCGCCAACGGCACCCTCAACCCCACCAGCGTCGTCAGCGTCGGCACCCAGGTATCGGGCACCGTGCGCAAGCTGCACGTGGACTTCAACTCCAAAGTGGAAGAAGGCCAGGTACTGCTGGAGCTGGACGACCGGCTGCTCTCGGCCACCGCGCGGCAGAGCGCCGCCAGCATCGAGAACATCAAGACCACCGTCGAACTGACGCGGGCCAACGAGCGGCGCATGTCCGAACTGCTGAAGAAGGAATACATCTCCCGCCAGGAATACGACCAGAGCCGCCAGGCCCTCAAGAGCGCCGAGGCCCAGTTGGCCCAGGCCATCGCCACCGCCGACCGGGACAAGGTCAACCTGAGCTACACGGTGATCCGCTCGCCGGTCTCGGGCATCGTCACCGACCGGGTGGTGGACGTGGGCCAGACCGTGGCCGCCAGTTTCCAGACACCGACCCTGATCAAGATCGCCCGCGATCTGACCAGCATGCAGATCGACACCAGCTTTGCCGAGGCGGACATCGGCAACATCCAGGTGGGCCAGCCGGCGCGCTTCACCGTGGATGCGTTCCCCAGCAAGAGCTTTCGCGGCGAGGTGAAGCAGATCCGCCTCAACCCCACCAACCAGCAGAACGTGGTGACTTACAACGTGGTGGCGAAGGTGGACAACCCGGAGCAGATTCTCCTGCCGGGCATGACCGCCTACGTCAACATCGTGGTGGCCCGCCGCAAGGACGTGCTGCAGGTGCCCAACGCCGCCCTGCGCTACACCCCGCCGGACGCCGCCAAGCCCGAGGACAAGGCGCCCGCCGGCGGCCCGGGGGGCGGCAACCGCAAGCGCCAGCGGGACCCGGGCACCGGCACCGTCTGGGTGCTGGAGAGCGGCGCCCTGAAACCGGTCACGGTGCAACTGGGCATCACCGACAGCCGCCACACGGAGATTACCGGGGGCGAGCTCAAGGCGGACGACCAGGTGGTGGTGGGCGAAGCCCTGCCCCAGGCCGCCAACGGCGGCAACAGCGGCAGCGGCGCCCCGCCCACCATGCGCATGAGGATGTTCTGATGCCCCCCGGTGAGTACCCGCCGGTCATCCAGGTGGACAACGTGGGCAAGGTCTATGAGACCGCCGCGGGCCCCTTCGTGGCGCTGCGGGACGTCAGCCTCACCATACGGGCGGGCGAATTCGTGGCCATCATGGGGCCCTCCGGCTCGGGCAAGTCCACCTTCATGAACGTGCTGGGGTGCCTGGACCGGGCCAGCAGCGGCACGTTCCGCCTCACCGGCAAGGACGTGGGCAGCCTCGGCCCGGACGAACTGGCCATGCTGCGCAACCGCACCATCGGCTTCGTCTTCCAGGGCTTCAACCTGCTGCCCCGCATGAGCCTGGAAGACAACGTGGCGCTGCCCCTGGTCTATGCCGGCGTGGAGCGAGCGGTGCGCCACACCCGGGCCCGCGCCTTGCTGGCCAAGGTGGGGCTGGAACGCTTCGCCGACTCGCTTCCCAACAAGATCTCTGGTGGGCAGCAGCAGCGGGTGGCCATCGCCCGGGCCCTGGTCAACAACCCCCGCCTGATCCTGGCCGATGAGCCCACCGGCAATCTGGACAGCCATACCAGCGAGGAGATCATGGCGCTCTTCGAATCCCTCAACCAGGAAGGCATCACCGTGGTGCTGGTGACCCACGAACCGGACATCGCCGCCCATGCCCGCCGCCTGGTGCGCTTCTTCGACGGCCAGGTGGTGGAAGACGCGCCCACCGCGCGGGGGGCCGCCACATGCTGAACGCCATGCTGTTCGAGGCCTGGCGCGCCATGGGCGCCAACCGGCTGCGCACCTTCCTGACCATGCTGGGCATGGTGATCGGCGTCGGAGCCGTGGTGCTGATGATGTCCATCGGCCAGGGCGCCCAGTACGCCGTGAGCCAGACCATCAGCTCCATGGGCAGCAACCTGTTCATCGTGCTGGCGGGTTCCACCACCACGGGCGGCGTGCGCGCCGGCGGCGGGGCGGGCTCCACCCTCACCGTGGCCGACGCCACCGCCATCGGCGAGCTGCCGGGCGTGCAGGAAACCGCGCCGGTCCACCCGGGCAGCGCCCAGGTGCAGTACGGCGCAGCCAACTGGAGCACCAGCGTGCTTGGCACCACGCCCGCCTATCTGGATGCCCGCACCTGGCCCCTGGAAAGCGGCGAATCCTTCACCGACACCGATGTGCGCTCCGCCACCCGGGTCGCGCTGGTGGGGCAGACGGTGATCACCAACCTGTTCGGCGAGGAAGACCCGGTCGGCAAGGTGATCCGCCTGCGCGGCACCCCGTTCACGGTGATCGGCGTGCTTGCCGCCAAGGGCCAGAATCTGGACGGCCGCGACCAGGACGACACCATCATCATCCCGCTCACCACCGCCCAGCGCAAAGTGTTCGGCACCGCCTTCCAGGGCGCGGTGCGGATGATCGTGACCAAGGCCGAATCAGCCGAAGCCATGCCCAGCGTGGAGCGCGGCATCACCGCCCTGCTGCGCCAGCGCCACCGCATCCGGGACGATCAGGACGACGACTTCTTCATCCGCAATCTCACCGCCGTGGCCAACTCGGCGGCGGAAACCACCCGGGTGATGTCGCTGCTGTTGGGGGCCATTGCCTCCGTCTCGCTGCTGGTGGGCGGGATCGGCATCATGAACATCATGCTGGTCTCGGTCACCGAACGCACCCGTGAAATCGGCATTCGCCTGGCCATCGGCGCCCGTCAGCGGGACGTGCTGACCCAGTTTCTCCTCGAGGCCATCATCATCTCGGTGGCCGGCTGCGTCATCGGCCTGTTGCTGGGCGTGGGCGGCGCAGTGCTCGCCAACCTGCTCACCAACACGCCGGTGGTGATCTCCGGCAGCTCCGTGATCACGGCCTTTGCGGTCGCGGCAACGGTGGGCATCTTCTTTGGCTTCTACCCTGCCCGCAAAGCCGCGGGCATGGACCCGATCGAGGCCCTGCGTTATCAGTAGGCCCCAGTGGGCGGGGCAATCACGACAAGGGCGCCACGGTGGGCGCCCTTGCTTGCGTTTGGCCCAGCGCCCCTTTCAGGGCCGCGGCGGCCGGTAGGCCTGCGGCGCGGGCGGCTTTTTGCGCCCCAGCCAGCGCCACGCCGCCATCACGTAGCCGGAGGCGGCGTAACAGACAAAGAGCCCGAACAGCACCCCCGGCGGATAGCTTGAGACCAGCACGAAGCCCAGCACCAGGATCAGCAGCGCCACGAAGGGCACGCTGCGGCGCAGATTGATGTCCTTGAAACTGTTGTAGCGGAAATTGCTGACCATGGTCAGCCCGGCGAACAGGGTGAAGCCGAAGGCCAGCCACCGCACCTCGTCCCCCGAATAGCCCAGATCCAGGAAGACCCAGACCAGCCCCGCCACCAGCGCCGCCGCCGCCGGGCTGGGCAAGCCCTGGAAGTAGCGCTTGTCGATCACCTCGATATTGGTATTGAAGCGGGCCAGCCGCAGCGCCGCGCCGGCGCAATAGACGAACGCCGCGATCCAGCCCCAGCGGCCCAGGCCCCGCATGGCCCACTCATAGGCCACCAGGGCAGGGGCCACGCCGAAGGAAACCATGTCGGAGAGGGAATCGTACTCGGCGCCGAAGGCGCTCTGGGTACGGGTCAGACGGGCAACCCGGCCATCCAGGCCGTCCAGCACCATGGCGATGAAAATGGCTACCGCTGCCTGCTCGAAATGGCCGTTCATGGCCTGGACGATGGCGTAGAAGCCGGCGAAGAGCGCCGCGGTGGTGAACAGGTTGGGAAGAATGTAGATGCCGCGCCGCCTCAGCTCCGGGTTGAAGATGGCCTTGCGGGAACGCATTTCCGGCATGAAATACTGCCTCGACAAAGAATCAGGGGATGATTGTAGCCCATAGGCAGGGCCCGCCCCGGGTGGAATAAGGGCGTGGACCCTGCGGCGGCGGATCGGCGGGGGGAATCAGAACCGCCGCGCAAGGCGCACCCGGATGGCTCGCCCATCCTGGGTGTAGGCGTCCCGCAGGGGGGCCCCCGCATCGGGCGCGACCGGGTCGCGGTAGCGACGGTCAAGCAGGTTGTGCAGGCTCACGGACCAATCCCAGCCGGTGCGGGCATTGTCCGGAGTGAGGGTGAGGTTGACGAGTGTGTAGCCGGGCACGGCGCCGCTGTCGGTGCGGCGGCGGCTCACCATCTGCGACTCGGCCCCCACCCGCCAGTGCGCCAGCAGGGGCTGGCTGTAATTGAGTTTGCCCAGGAAGCGGGGCAGATTGCTCAAGCCGCCGCTCTCCACATCCCGTGCCGACTGGATGCTGAGGCTGGCCCGCAGGCGGGCGCCATCGGCCCACATCTGCTCGGCTTCCAGTTCCAGCCCGCGGGCGGCCACCTGACGCACATTCTGGTACTGCACCAGCCCGGCTTCGCCCACCGGCACCTGGGAGATAAGGCCGCTGCTGCGGGTGGCATAGGCGGATGCGCCCAGGCGCAGCTCGGGTCCGAAATAGCGCTCCCAGGCCAGTTCCAGACTACGGTTGCGCTCCGCCTGCAGCCCCGGATTGGCCACGCCCTGCCCCGGGAAGGCATAGTATTTTTCCCACGGATTGGGCGCGCGGAAGGCGTGCCCATACAGCAGCTTCCACACCGAGCTGTCCGCCGCCCGCCACACGGCAGCGAAGCGGGGACTGAGCTGGGTGCGCTCGCCCGAGTACTGGTCCACCCGCGCGCCCGCGGTGAGCAGCAGCGCCTCCGACCACTGGTACTCCTCCTGCAGGTAGGCGCCCATGCGGCGACTGGAGCGCCGGTCCCGCAGATGGAGAACACGGGGCTGCTCGTCGAAGACGGTCTGGTTCTGATGCACGTTGTGCTGCACCTCCAGGCCCGCCACCAGTTTGTGCCGGGCGTGGAGGTCGGCCACCACCCGGGCCTCCAGACCGTTCCAGCGGGCGTCGCCGTTATCCTGGCTGCGCTGGCTCCCCGCATCCGACGCGTAGGACTGGCTGGAGCGGTAGTCATACCGCCCGTGATAGACGCGGAAGCTGAAATTGACGGCGCCGCCGGGCAGGCTGTCGTAACGCAGGTCCACGAACTGACTGCGGTCCACCCAGGCGTTGGCCGGGTCGCCCATGACCGCCCCCCAACTGGCCGCACCGTTGCCCTTGGTCCGCTGCACGTAGCCGGCGGCAAGCGTCATCCCCCCTTGCTGGTGCTTGCCGTAGAAGCGGTCCACATCCTCGTAGTCGCTGCTGCCGGAACGCCCCACTCCCGGGAAATCCAGTGTTTGCCCCAGGCTGTTGCTGCGGGAGGCGGACAACAGCAGGCCGCTGCCGTTGTCGTGGCGGCGATTGAGACCGGCGTGGAGGCGGCGGAAGCCAAAGCTTCCCGCCTCGGCCGCCACCTCTGCCCGCGGGCCATCTCCGGGACGGCGCGTGACGACATTGATCACCGCCAGCACCGCGTTGCTGCCATAGACCGACGAGCCGGGGCCACGAATCACCTCGATCCGCTCCACCCCTTCCAGATCCAGCGGGAAATCGTTGCCGATGAAGCCCTGGTCATAGAGGGCATCGTTGATGCGGTGGCCGTCCACCGTCACCAGCACCCGGGAGTTGAAGTCGCCGGGCCGGGCGAAACCGCGCACGCCCACGTACTCGTACTGGCGGTCGTAGGTCACGTTGAATCCCCGCACGCTGCGCAGGGCATCGCCCAGGGTCCGGTAGCCGAAGGTGCGAATGTCTTCGGCGGTGATCACGCTCACGGAGGCGGGCGCATCGGACGCCCGCTGCTGGAATTTGGAAGCGCCGATCACCTCCACGTTCAGCAACTGCTCCAGCGTCAGCTCGGTCAGGTCCGCGGCACCAGCCCGGGCCATGGCCAGCAGGCACAGCAACGCCCCCCCCACGCTCCGTCTGCTCCTGCGCAAAGCCGCTCCCCTGTCCCGCGCCGAAGGCGCCTCGGGGCAATTAACGGTCGGGCACCATGGGACTTTACGGCAGGGGCGGCACCGAAAACGGGAGGTCAGCCTCCCGCCAGGGGCTCTTCCCGCAACCACACGCGGAAGGTGGTGCCCTGCCCGGGCGCGCTTTCGGCGGTAATGCGGCCACCGTAACGCTCGACGATGCTCTGGCTCACCCACAACCCCAGACCGGTACCGCCCGGCTTGTCGACGGTGAAGAAGGGGCGGAACAGCTTCTCCAGGTGCTCGGGGGCGATGCCGGGCCCGGTGTCGGACACCGCGATGCGCACGCCGATAGGCATGTCTGCTTCGTCCCAGTTGTCCAGCACCAGGCGCAAGGTGCCGCCCTCGGGCATGGCCTGGATGGCGTTGACCAGCAGGTTGATGAGCACCTGCTGCAGTTCGCTACGGTTGCAGGTCACCTGGCGGAGCGATTCGAACTGCTGCTCCACGGCCACATGTCCCCGCCGCAGCAGATGCCCCACCAGCAGCAGGCTGTCCTGCATCAGCACCCGTGGCGCCACCGGCTCCACGTAGCCCACGTACTCGGTGGGCCGGGCGAACTGCAGCAGCTTGGCCACGATCAGCCGGATGCGGTGCACTTGCTCCTGAATGAGGCGGATTTCCCCCTCCACCGGCGCGCAGCGCTCCGGGCCGAGCAGTTCCCGGATGAGTTCCACATTGCCCTGGATCACCGCCACCGGGTTATTCACCTCGTGGGCCACCCCGGCCGTGAGCTGACCGATGGCGGCGAGCTTTTCCTGCACCACCAGCTGGTTCTGCGCCGCCCGCAACTGGGTGACGGCAGCGGAGAGTTCCGCCGTGCGCCGGGCCACCTCCTGGTCCAGGGATTCGCCCCACTGCTGCAGGGCTTCGGCCTGCCGCTGCAAACGGTCGAGCAAGCGGTCGAAATGGCCGGCAAGCTGGCCCAGCTCGTCCCCCGTATCCATCTCGCCGACGCGGGCGGTGACCTGCCCTGCCTCGATCGCGCTCATGGTCTGGTGCATGCGCTCGATGGGGCGGAACACCTTGCGCGCCAGCAACACCGACACGACCGCCGACCCGGCCATGGCCAGCGCGAACAGGCCGATGATCAGCGCCAGCGCCCCCCGCTTGGCCACCGCCAGCGGCGCCTCCAGAAAGCCCACGTAGAGCATGCCCACCCGCATGCCACGGCTGTCGGTGATGGGCCGGTAGGCGGAGACGTACCAGTCATTGACCACAAAGGCCCGGTCCAGCCAGGTGGTACCGCGGGTGAGCACCGCATCCCGCACCTGGGTGGAAACACGGGTGCCAATGGCCCGCTCCCCCTCGAACAGGCGCACGTTGGTGGCGATGCGCACGTCCCCGAGGAAGAGGGTAGCCGTACCGTGGCTGCCCCGGGGCAGGGCATCTTCGGGGTAGACCACGTCGTTGAGGCGGTCCACGAAGTCCAGATTCTTGTTGAGCAGCACGCCGCCGGCCAGCACGCCCAGCAGGCGCCCTTCGGTACTGAGCACCGGCGCGGCGGCTCGGATCACCAGGCCGCGGGTTTCCGCCTGGCGATCATCCGGCGATGCCCCGACAGTGGCGAGGATGGGGGTGTGGGCCTGGGCGGCCAGCCGCGGGTCGAGCCGCGCCAGCAACTCCGCCGACAACACCTCCACCTCCTGCCCCGGGCGCTCTGCCAGCGCCTGCCGCACCACCGGCCACTCCGCCAACCCTTGCCCCTTGAGCCCCGCCTCCCCCCCCAGGGCCACCCGCCCCCGGGTGTCCAGCAGCAGCAGGAAGTCCAGCCGGTTGGCCTGGCGGGCCTCCCGCAGCAGATCGTCAAGCAGGCTCCGCTCCTGGGTCAGGGCCCGGATCAGCCGCCCGGAGCCGGCCACCGCCGCCACCCCCCGGCCGATCCCCTCCTCCACCCGGCCAAAGTACTCGTGGGCCACGGCCAGATCGCTGCGCACCTTGGTCACCAGCAGGCGGTCGAAATACTGGCTGCCCCAGGTGGCGACCATGGCTACCAGCAGCGGCAGCACGATCGCCAGGGGCGCAAGCGCCAGCCCCAGCAGGCGGAAGCGGATCGAGTGCGCGGCCGCCACCAGGCGCTGCCGCCAGTTCCTCAGCGCGGGCGGGCCCAACTACACGCCCCACGCATAGCACTTGCGCTCCAGCGTCTTGCGCGAGAGGCCAAGCCGGCGGGCGGCCTCGGACTTGTTGCCGCCGCAGGCCGCCAGCACCGACAGGATATGGCGCTTTTCCACCGCCTCCAGGGTCTCATCCACTTCCGTGGCCGGCCCGCCGGCCACCGTCGGCTCCGGCTTCACGTCGAAGTAGCCGAGGATCAGGGAGCGCTCCACCAGGTTGCGCAGCTCCCGCACATTGCCCGGCCAGTCCATGCCCTGCAGGCGGCGCAGGGTGGGCAGGTCGGGCACGATGCGGGGCAGGCCGAGCTGACCCGAAATCTGGGCCACGAAATGGTCCACCAGCGCGGGGATGTCCTCCGGCCGCTCGCGCAGCGGCGGCAGTTGCAGCTCCAGCACCTGCAGCCGGTAATACAGATCGCGCCGGAAACGTCCGGCCTCGGCCTCACCCGACAAATCCCGGTTGGAGGCGGCCACCACCCGCACATCCACGGGCATTTCCTGCTCCGAGCCCACAGGGCGGATGCGCCGCTCCTCCAGCACCCTCAGCAGCTTGGCCTGGGCCGCCAAGGGCAGCTCGGAAATCTCGTCCAGGAACAGCGTACCGCCCCGGGCGTAGTAGAACAGGCCCTCGCGGCTGGCGGTGGCGCCGGTGTAGGCCCCCCGCACATGGCCGAAGAGCTCTGACTCGATCAGCTCGGCGGCGATGGCGGCGCAATTGACCGGCACGAAAGGCCCCTGTGCCCGCGGGCTCATGCTGTGCAAGGCCCGCGCCGCCACCTCCTTGCCGGTGCCGGATTCGCCCAGCAGCAAGACCGTGGCGGGGGTGGGTGCGATGCGCTTGAGCCGCTCGCACAGGGCGTTGATGGACGCCGAGCGGCCGACAATGCCTTCCACCTGGCCGGCGCGCACCGCCAGTTCCCGCCGCAGCACATAGTTTTCGCGCATCAGGCGGGCACGCTCGAAGCAGCGTTGGGCGGCATTGAGCATCTGCGCCAGGGAGAAGGGCTTGAGCAGGAAATCCGCTGCCCCCGCCCGCAAGGCGTTGATGGCGGTATCCAGGTCGGCGTAGGCAGTCATCAACACCACGTCTCCCGCGAAACCCGCCTCCCGCAACTGGTGCAGCCACTGGATGCCGGAGCGCCCGGGCAAGGCGATGTCGAGGATGATCAGGTCGTACAGCCGCCGCCGGGTGAGCGGCTCGGCCTCGTCCACGCTGCCGGCGGTGTCCACCACGTGGCAGCGCTCGGCCAACGCCCGCCGGATGAAATTGACCATGCCCGGCTCGTCGTCCACCACCAGCACCGAGTACTCGCGCCAAGGCGCGAACGCCTGCGCCGGGCTGAGCCCAGTCTCCATTTCCCGTCCTTGTCGTTGCGGTTTCCGACCGATGATCGCAAGAGGGTGAACGCGATGCAACTTCGCCGGGCGGGGCGGGACAAAATGTCTCGCGCCCCGGGCCGGAGTGAGACATTTTGTCCCATCCGGACCCCGCCCACAGCCATAAACCTCTTTGTTTCAATCCCTTGCGGGCTCCGGGCACGGAAGCTGCAAAGGTAATAGGTTGGGAGACATCCATCCCGGACAAAGAGGAAAACACCACCATGAACGTGACACGGCGACAGTTCTTCAAGGTCTGCGCCGCCAGTCTCGGGGGCTCGTCCATCACCATGATGGGCTTTTCGCCGACCGAGGCCCTGGCGGAGGTACGCACCTTCAAGCTGGCCCGCGCCACCGAGACGCGCAACATCTGCCCGTACTGCTCGGTGTCCTGCGGCGTGCTGATCTACTCCACCGGCGACAAATCCAAGAATGCCCACTCGGAGATCATCCATATCGAGGGCGACCCGGACAACCCGGTCAACCGGGGCACGCTCTGCCCCAAGGGTGCCGGCCTCAAGGACATGATCCACAGCGCCAACCGCCTGAAATGGCCGGAAGTGCGCGAGGCGGGCAGCAACGAATGGAAGAAGGTCTCCTGGAACGAGGCCTTCGACCGCATTGCCAAGCACATGAAAGCGGACCGCGACGCCAACTTCGTGGCCCAGAACAAGGACGGCGTGACCGTCAATCGCTGGAGCAGCACCGGATTCCTGGCCTCGTCGGCGGCCAGCAACGAGGCCGGCTACCTGACCGTGAAGACCCTTCGCGCGTTGGGCATGACCTCGATCGACACCCAGGCACGCATCTGACACGCCCCCACGGTGGCCAGTCTGGCTCCGAGTTTCGGGCGTGGCGCGATGACCAACCATTGGGTGGACATCAAGAACGCTGATCTGATCTTCGTCATGGGTGGCAACCCGGCCGAAGCGCACCCCTGCGGCTTCAAGTGGGTCATCGAGGCCAAGAAGAACCGCAAGGCCAAGCTCGTGGTCGTGGACCCGCGCTTCAATCGCACTGCCGCAGTGGCGGACTACTACGCACCGGTGCGCGCCGGTTCCGACATCGCCTTCCTGGGCGGGGTGATCAACTACCTGCTGAGCCAGGACAAGATCCACCACGACTACGTCAAGGCCTACACCAACGCGTCCTTCCTGATCCACGAGGACTACAAGTTCGAGGACGGGATCTTCTCCGGCTACAACGAGGAAAAGCGCAGCTACGGCAAGGACACCTGGAAGTACCAGATGGACGGCGAGTTCGCCCGGGTGGACGACACCCTGCAACACCCCCGCTCCGTGTTCCAGTTGCTCAAGGCCCACTACGCCCGCTACACGCCGGAAGTGGTGGCCCAGGTATGCGGCACGCCCAAGGACGCCTTCCTCAAGGTGTGCGAATACATTGCCGACACCGCCGCCCCCAACCGGACGATGACCAACCTGTACGCGCTGGGCTGGACCGAGCACTCCGTCGGCTCCCAGAACATCCGCTGCATGGCCATCATCCAGCTCCTGCTGGGCAACATGGGCATGGCCGGCGGCGGCATCAACGCGCTGCGCGGCCACGCCAACGTCCAGGGCATCACCGACTTCGCCCTCTACGCCCAGAACCTGCCGGGCTATGTGGGCGCACCGCTGGAATCGGACAAGGACCGCGCCACCTATCTGGACAAGCGCACCCCCAAGGCCCTGCGCCCCGGCCAGATGAACTTCGGCCAGAACCTGCCCAAGTGGTTTACCAGCCTGTGCAAGGCCTGGTGGGGCGATGCGGCGAACAAGGACAACGACTTCGCCTACGACTACCTGCCCAAGCTGGCCGGAGCGTCGGACGTGCTGTCCATCTTCGAGCAGATGTACCAGGGCAAGATCACCGGCTTCTTCTGCCAGGGCTTCAACCCGCTGGCCTCCGTGGCCCACAAGAAGAAGGTGGGCGATGCGCTGGCCAAGCTCAAGTACATGGTGGTGATGGACCCCCTGGCCACGGACACGTCCGAGTTCTGGAAGCCCCACGGCGAGTTCAACGAGGTGGATCCGGCCAAGATCCAGACCGAGGTCTTCCGCCTGCCCACCACCCTGTTTGCGGAGACGGCGGGCACCTTCACCAATTCCGGGCGGGTGATCCAGTGGCGCTGGAAATCGGCGGAAGGTCCGGGTGAGGCCAAGGACGACACCGAGATCATGGCCACGCTCTTCCTCAAGCTGAAGGAGATGTACGCCAAGGACGGCGGCGCCTTTGCCGACCCCATCCTGAAGCTCACCTGGGCCTATGCCCAGCCGGCCAAGCCTTCCCCCGAAGAACTGCTGCGGGAGGTCAACGGCAAGGCACTGGCCGACGTGCTCGACCCCAAGGACCCCACCAAGGTCCTGGTCAAGGCCGGGGACCAACTGGGCAGCTTCGCGCAACTGCGGGACGACGGCTCCACCACCTGCGGCAACTGGATCTACTGCGGCGTGTGGTCCCAGGCGGGCAACAACTCGGCCCGCCGGGACAATGCCGATCCCTCCGGTCTGGGCCAGACGCTCAACTGGGGTTTTGCTTGGCCGGTCAACCGCCGCATCCTCTACAACCGCGCCTCGGCCGACCTGGCGGGCAAACCTTGGGACGCCAAGCGGACGGTGCTGAAATGGGCGGGCGACAAGTGGGCCGGCAACGACGTGCCCGACATGCGCCCGGATGCCAAGCCGGAAGAGAACGTGATGCCCTTCATCATGAACCCGGAAGGCGTGGGCCGCCTGTTCAGCCGCGAACTGATGGCGGAAGGCCCCTTCCCCGAGCATTACGAACCCTTCGAAACGCCACTGGACGCCAACCCCCTGCACCCGAAGAACCCCAAGGCCACCAGCAATCCGGCCGCGCGGGTGTACAAGGGCGACATGGAGGCCTTTGGCAAGGCCAAGGATTTCCCGTACGTGGCGACCACCTACCGCCTGACCGAGCATTTCCACTACTGGACCAAGCAAAGCAAGATCAACGCGATCATGCAGCCGGAACAGTTCGTGGAGATTGGTGAGGAACTGGCCAAGGAGAAGGGCATCCGGGCCGGCGACCGGGTCAAGGTGCGCTCCAACCGCGGGTTCATCCGGGCCGTGGCGGTGGTGACCAAGCGCATCAAGACACTGGAGGTGGACGGCAAGAAGGTGCACACCGTGGGGATTCCCATCCACTACGGGTTCAAGGGTGCGACGAAGCCCGGCTTCATCACCAACACCCTGACCCCCTTCGTGGGCGACGCCAACACCCAGACGCCGGAGTACAAGGCGTTCCTGGTCACCATTGAGAAAGCCTAGGGCGGAAGGGAGACTCTGCGATGGCACTGCAATCGCTGGACATCAAGCAGCGCTCGGCAACCACCACGCCCGCGCCCCAGGCGCGGGCCACGCTGGAGGTGGCCAAGCTCATCGACGTTTCCGCCTGCATCGGCTGCAAGGCCTGTCAGGTGGCGTGCATGGAGTGGAATGACGTGCGCGACGAGGTGGGCACGTGTACCGGCGTCTACGACAACCCGGTGGACCTGACCGAGAACTCGTGGACAGTCATGCGCTACTCCGAGGTGGAGCAAAACGGCAAGCTGGAGTGGCTGATCCGCAAGGATGGCTGCATGCACTGCGCCGACCCGGGCTGCCTCAAGGCCTGCCCGGCGCCGGGGGCAATCATCCAGTACGCCAACGGGATCGTGGATTTCCACCAGGAAAACTGCATCGGCTGCGGCTACTGCGTGACCGGCTGCCCCTTCAACGTTCCCCGCATCTCCAAACAGGACAGCAAGGCTTACAAATGCACCTTGTGCTCCGACCGGGTGGCTGTGAATCAGGCCCCAGCCTGCGCCAAAGCCTGCCCAACCGGGGCGATCCAGTTCGGCAGCAAGGACGACATGAAGGACTACGCTTCCAAGCGCATCGCCGACCTGAAGGAGCGCGGTTACGAAAAAGCCGGCGTGTACGATCCGGATGGCGTGGGGGGCACCCACGTGATGTACGTACTGCATCACGCGGACCAGCCCCGGCTCTACGCCGGCCTGCCCGAGAGTCCCTCCATCAGCCCGCTGGTGTCAGTGTGGAAAGGCTTCGCCAAGCCGCTCGCCACGCTGGCCCTGGCCGGGGTGGCGCTGGGCAGCCTGTTCCATTACGTCACCAAGGGTCCCAACGAGGTCTCGAAAGAGATCGAGGATGAGATCGAACGTGAAGACAAGGAGGCAGCGAAATGATCCGCGACTCCAAGGACCTCAAGCGGTACACGGCGTCCGAACGGGCCAATCACTGGGTGGTGGGCATCAGTTTCATCCTGCTCGCCCTCTCCGGTCTGGCCTTCTTCCACCCGGCGTTCTTTCCGCTGACCCAGCTCTTTGGCGGAGCCGTGTGGGCACGCATCATTCACCCCTTCCTGGGGGTGCTGATGGCGGTCTCCTTCGTTTCCATCTTCTTCCGCTTCCGGCATCTGAACGTGATGACCGACGCGGACCGGGAATGGCTGGGCCGCGCCCGGGAGATGGTGGACGGCGACGACCACAACATGCCCGAGGCCGGTAAGTACAACGGCGGCCAGAAGGCGATGTTCTGGGCTCTGGCGGCATGCATGCTGCTGATGACCGTGTCAGGCATCCTCATCTGGCGCGCCTACTTCGGCTTCGACATTACCCTGGTCCGCCTCGGTGCTGTCGTCCATGCCGCGGTCGGCGCCGTGATGATCGCCTTGATCATGGTGCACGTGTACGCTGCCATCTGGGTGAAAGGCACCATCCGCGCCATGTGGTACGGCACGGTGACCCGCGCCTGGGCCAAACAGCACCACCGCGCCTGGTATCGGCAGGTGACCGGCAAGTAGATGCAGCAAGACCCGCGGGGTACTCCTCCCCGCGGGCCCCACGACCCACGAGGCATTCCACAACCGTGACGAGCATCGTTCATCCCGCCGACGCGCCGCTTGCCCCGGCCGCGGCCCCACCCGTAATCCTTGCGCCGGCTGACGTTTTCGCGCAGCGGGCGCGCCGTTTCGACACCCTGGCCCAAGGACATGCCCTGGGAGGCTGGCTGCACGTGCTGGGCAGCCTGAGCCGTGCCCAGCAGCACGCCCTCGAGCAACTGGCAGAGCCCCCGGTACCGGACTCCGCCACGCGGGCCCGGGCACAGGAACACCAGATGCCGCCGCTGGCCGGCATCGTCCTGCCACCAGCAATCCTGCATGACACACTGATCCCCATGCTTGAACGGTGTGCGGCGGATCATCCCGCAACCGTGACCCCCATCGCCAACGGCCTGCGCAGCAGCAGCCCCGAACGCCTGCGCCAACTGGCGGAAAGCCTGCTCGCTGGAGAGCCGGACCCGACGGCCGCCGACGCGCTGCCTTTTGTCGCGGCCGCCCTGCAAGTGATCTGGACCAGCGCCGCCCGGAAGCTGGGGACCGGCGGCGTGCCCGCGCTGGCCGACGCCCGCACCGTGTGCCCCTGTTGCGGCAGTTTTCCCGTGGGCGGCGTGGTACGCCTGGACCCTGCCATCAACAACCTGCGCTACCTGCACTGCTCGCTGTGCAACACCCAGTGGAACTTTCCGCGGGTGCAGTGCACCGTGTGCGAGGCCGAAAAAACCGTGGCCTACCAGTCCATCGCGGGCAGCAGTGGCGCTGTCCGCGCCGAAACCTGCGATGACTGTCACAGCTATCTGAAGCTCTATTACCAGGAAAAAGACCCGCTGCTGGACCCGGTGGCCGACGATCTGGCCACGCTGGCGCTGGATGTGCTGGTGGACGAGGCGGGCTACAACCGCAGCGGCCCCAATCTCCTCTTCGTCCCGGGCCAGAGCTGAGCCCCCCGGCCTGCCTTCGCCTTTCTGCCCCGTGCGGGTGAAAGCCATGAACCAGAAAATCCCTCTACCTTCCGTGGACCGCTTGCTGGGCGCGCCAGCCCTCGCGTCCGCCATCGCGCTTCACGGCCGCAGCTTCGTGACCGCCGCCGTCCGCGCCGAGCTGGCGGGCGCCCGGGAGGGCGCCCGAAACGGCTTGCCCGTCCCGGATGTGCCGGCGCTGGAAACCGCCATTGGCCGACGGCTGGAAGAAGCCGCCCGCCCCCGGCTGCGGCCGGTGTTCAACCTCACCGGCACGGTGCTGCACACCAATCTGGGCCGCGCCCAACTGCCCGAAGCGGCCATCGCGGCCATGGCCGAAGCGGCCCGCCGGCCCTGCGCCCTGGAATACGACCTGGAAACCGGCGGCCGGGGCGACCGGGACGATCTGATCAGCCCGCTCGTGCAGGAGATCGTGGGCGGCGCCCGGGAAGTGAGCGCCACCGTGGTGAACAACAATGCCGCCGCCGTGCTGCTCTGCCTCAATGCCCTTGCCCAGGGGCGGCAGGCCATCGTCTCCCGGGGCGAACTGGTGGAGATCGGCGGTGCCTTTCGCGTGCCCGACATCATGCGCCGGGCCCAGGTAAAGCTCACGGAGGTGGGCACCACCAACCGCACCCACGCCCGGGACTACCGGGAAGCCATTGGCCCCCGCACCGGCCTGTTGATGAAGATCCACACCTCGAACTACGCGGTCACCGGATTCACCGCCAGCGTGCCCGAGGCGGAAGTGGCCGCGATTGCCCATGAACACGGACTCCCGATGATGGTGGATCTGGGCAGCGGCACCCTGGTGGACATGACCCGCTACGGCCTGCCAGGGGAACCCACGCCCCAGCAGGCACTGGCGGCGGGCGCCGATGTGGTGACCTTCTCCGGCGACAAGCTGCTGGGCGGCCCCCAGGCCGGGCTGATCGTGGGCAGGCCCGATCTCATCGCGCGGATCAAGAAAAATCCGCTCAAGCGCGCCCTGCGGGTGGGCAAGACCACCCTGGCAGCCCTGGAAGCCGTGCTGCGGCTCTACCGGGACCCGGAGGCGCTGGCCCGCCAGCTTCCCACACTGCGCTTGCTGACGCGGTCCGAGGCCGAACTGGAGGCCGCCGCCCGGCGCCTGCACCCCGCACTGCAAACCGCCCTGGGCGACCTGTGGGAGGTCAGCATCGCCCCCTGTGCCAGCCAGATCGGCAGCGGCGCACTGCCGGTGGAGCGTCTGCCGTCCCGCGCGCTGGTGTCCCGGCCCCGGGCCAAGCGGGGCGGGCGCCTGCTCGGCGCCCTGGAAGCCGCCCTGCGCGCGCAGCCCGTTCCGGTGATCGGCCGCGTTCGGGACGACGCGCTCTGGCTCGATCTCCGCTGCCTTGAGCCGGCGGACGAGCCTGACTTTGCCGCCCAATTGGCACAACTGCGCATCCCCGGGGGGACTCGGTGATCATCGGCACCGCCGGCCACATCGACCACGGCAAGACCACCCTGGTGAAAGCCCTGACCGGGGTGGACGCGGACCGCCTGCCCGAGGAAAAGGCCCGGGGCATCACCCTGGACCTGGGCTATGCCTACACCAGCCTGGCCGACGGCACCCGGCTGGGCTTTGTGGACGTGCCGGGCCACGAGCGCCTGGTGCACAACATGCTGGCGGGGGCCACCGGGATCGATTTCCTGTTGCTGGTGGTGGCGGCGGATGACGGCCCGATGCCCCAGACCCGGGAGCATCTGACAATTGCCGGCTTGCTCGGCATCCGCCGGGCAGCGGTGGCGCTGACGAAGATCGACGCGGTGGAGGCGTCCCGCCAGTCCGAGGCGGAAGTGGAAATTTCGGCCCTGCTAGCCGAAAGCGGCTACGCCGATACGCCCGTGTTCCCGGTGTCGGGCCGCTCGGGCTTCGGGGTGGAAGCGCTACGCGACCATCTGCACGCTGCGGCTGGTGAGGTGGCGACGGATGCTCGCCGCCGGGCCGCCCGAGGAGGCTTCCGGCTGGCCATTGACCGTTGTTTCAGCCTCAGTGGCGCCGGCACCGTGGTGACCGGCACAGCGTTTGCCGGCCATGTGCGGGCGGGCGAAACCCTGGTGCTGACACCGCCCGGCATCCCGGTACGGGTACGCAGCCTGCGGGTACAAGACCAGCCCGCGCCCGCTGGCGGATACGGCCAGCGCATCGCCCTCGCGCTGACCGGAGACTTCGAGCGGAACCAGATCCAGCGCGGCCACTGGCTCACCCACCCGGCCCTGCACCATCCGGTCACCCGCCTCTGCGCCCAACTGCAGGTCCCCCCCGGCGGCAAACCCCTGCGCCATTGGACCCCGGTCCACCTGCATCTGGGCGCGGAAGACGTGCTGGCCCGGGTGCAAGTGCTCGAAGGCGAACTGATCGAGCCGGGTGAGGCACGCCTGGTGGAACTGGTCCTGGATCGCCCCATCGGCGCCCTGATCGCCGACCGCTTCGTCCTGCGCGACCAAAGTGCCCGGCACACCCTGGCCGGGGGGCGGGTACTGGACATCGCGCCCCCTCAGCGGCATCGGCGCAGTCCGGCGCGCCTGGATGTCTTGCGTGCCGGGGCAAGCGGAAACCCCCAGTCCGCCCTCGCGGCCGCCCTCGCCCACAGCGGCGACGGCGTGGATCTGGACGCCTTCGCCCGGGCCTGGAACCTGCCTGCCGAGGACGCGACGGCACTCTGGGCGCAGCACACCCTGCAGATTGTGCCCGAGGGCGAAAGACGGCTGGGGTTCGCCCGGGATGTCTGGCGCGCATTGAACGATCGGCTGCTGGAGGCACTGGCGGCGGAGCATGAGCGAGCCCCGGACATGCTCGGCGTCGAGCCCGAACGCCTGCGCCGCATGACCCGGCCGTCCCTCTCCCGCGCCGGGTTTCTCGCCCTGCTGGACGGGCTGCTGGCCACTGGACACGCGCTGCGTAGCGGCAACTGGATACACCTGCCCGGTCACACCGCCACGCTCAGCGCCGCGGATACCGCTGCCTGGGCGGCCCTGCGCCCCCGGCTGGAAGAAAACCCCTACGGTCCGCCCCGGGTGAGGGACATCGCCCGCGCCACAGGCGAGGATGAAGTCCGGGTGCGGCTGTTGCTGAAAAGGGTAGCCCGGCTGGGTTGGGCTTACCCCGTGGCCCACGACCACTACTTCACCGCGCCAGCCGTCAGCCAGTTGGCCGAAATGGTTGCGACGCTGTGCGAGCAGGAGGGGGAAGCCCGTGCCGCGGCACTGCGCGACCACATTGGCGGCGGTCGCAAAGTGGCCATTCACATCCTCGAGTTCTTCGACCGCATCGGCTACACTCGCCGCGTCCGTGACAGCCACGTGCTGCGCGGCGAGTCGAGCCGCACCATGAGTTTTCTATGAACGGAAGAGATCGTTCCCCGGTGGGGCGCCCGGTCTTCAAAACCGGGAGGGGCCGTCAGACGGTCCCTGGTGGGTTCGACTCCCACTCTCTTCCGCCACTTGTGTCACCCGGGCTGTCCCGCGTCGTGCAACCCATCCAAGCGTTAGCGCCCCATGAGTGAACCCCCTTTTTGCGGCCGGGTCCCCCATGACCGCCTGTACGACGCCAGCCTGGACATGTGGGTCAAGCTGGAAGGTGGGCTGATCCGCATCGGCACCACTGCGTTTGGCGCCCACCTGGCAGGCAAGATCGTCGCCTTCACCGCCAAGCCCAGGGGCGCGCGGGTCGAGGTCGGGCGCGGCCTGGGCACGGTGGAATGTGCCAAGACCGTGCTGGCGGTACGCGCGCCGGTCAGCTTCGAGTTGGTCGAAGCAAACGAAATGGCCGAAGAGCAAGGAGAACGGGTCGGGCTGGACCCTTATGGCACCGGCTGGATGGTACTGGGCCGGCCGACGGACTGGGCTGCCAACAGCGGGCGCCTGGTGAGCGCCGCCGCCTACCGGGAGCACGTGCTGCAGCTGGAACCAGGAGCACGATTCGATGACTGAGCCCCTCGAACCGGGCCTCGCCATCCTGGTATGGAGCGCCAGCGACCAGGACCCCGCCCGCTGCGTGACGCCGCTCATGCTGGCGCAGACCGCCCGGGCGCTGGACATGGAGGTGGAACTGCATTTCGCCGGACCGGCGGTGGCGCTGTTGCAGCCCAGTCTCGCCGCAAGCCTTTACCCCACCGCCACAGCGGAAAAATCCCTGCTGGACCACCTGAACGAGACCCTGGCGGCGGGCGTCCGGATATTCGCCTGCGCCATGGCGCGTCAGGCGTATCTGCCGCCCGGCGCGGAACTGCTGGATGAAGTGCGGGCGGCCGGCATCACCGCCTTCACCGTCCGCAGCGTGGAGCCAGGGTGGCGCAGCCTGGTGTTCTGAGCGCGCTCAGGCCAGTTCTGCGAGCACCGTGGTGGTGGCGGACACCTTGTCGCCAATGGCGACCTTGGGCCGGGCATCGGTGGGCAGATACACATCCACCCGCGAACCGAAACGGATGAAGCCGTAACGCTGCCCGCGGCTGAGCGGCGTGCCCGCTTCCACGTAACACAGGATGCGCCGCGCAATCAGGCCGGCGACTTGCACACAGGTGACCTCCTGCCCATCCGTGGTGGTGATCCACAGGGCATTGCGCTCGTTCTCGGTGGAGGCCTTGTCCAGGGCGGCATTCACGAAGGCACCCGGGTTGTACCAGCGCTGCTTGACCACCCCATCCACCGGACTGCGGTTGGAATGGACATTGAACACGTTCATGAAGACGCTGATTTTCAGCGCTTCACGCTTCAGGTAGGGATCCTGGGTTTTTTCCACCACGACGATGCGGCCATCGGCGGGCGACAGGACGTTCTTGGCGCCCGCAGGGATCTCCCGGGCAGGGTCCCGGAAGAACTGGAGCACGAAGAGGGCGATCAGCCACAAGGGCAACGACCACCCAAATCCCGCAGAGACCTGCACGGCCACAGCGGCAATGACGGCACCGGCCAGGAACGGCCAGCCCTCGCGGGCAATAATCGGATGCGGATAATGGGACATGGGCTCTTGGGGGGCGGGCGCCCCGCCCGGGGGAAAAAGCGGCTGCGGGCGCACCCGCCGGGTGCGCCCGCAAGGATGAGGCGATCAGTTCTTGGACTGGTCCACCAGCTTGTTGGCCTTGATCCACGGCATCATGTCGCGCAACTTGGCACCCACGGTCTCGATGGGATGCTCGGCATTCAGACGACGACGGGCAGTCATGGCGGGGTAATTGGTGCGTCCTTCCAGGATGAACATCTTGGCGTAGTCGCCATTCTGGATGCGCTTGAGCGCATTGCGCATGGCGGCCCGGGACTGCTCGTTGATCACTTCTGTACCGGTCACGTACTCGCCGAACTCCGCATTGTTGGAGATGGAGTAGTTCATGTTGGCGATACCGCCTTCGTACATCAGGTCCACGATCAGCTTGAGTTCGTGCAG
>JRYG01000946.1_pt1 | contig 34863 bp, 28 predicted proteins | sample 235341 | NCBI WGS metagenome assembly JRYG01 (sample SAMN03074218, study PRJNA261478) | activated sludge metagenome | biome: Wastewater Treatment Plant; feature: Wastewater; material: Activated sludge; isolation source: activated biomass of a wastewater treatment plant treating hydrocarbon... ...
CGATGCGGGCCGCCGGGTCGGCGGGCCAGGCGACCAGGCCTTGCAGGGGGTTGCGGTTGGGCAGGTCCGGGTTGCCGAGGGCGAGGCCGGCGGGCCAGCGGCGGGCGGCGGTGGCCTTCAGCGGCGCGGCGACGGCGGCGGTGAAGGCCTCGTCCGGCGTCCACGTCTGGCCGTCGGCGAGGGCCTGGGTGAGGGCGGCGGTGAACAGGCCGGCGCGGCAGCGGCGGGCGGGGGCGTCGTCGCCGCCGCAGCCTTCCTGCCACAGGCGCTGGGTCAGGGCGTAGCCGTTGGCGCGCTCGGTGGCGGCGTCGATGGCGTAGGGGATGTCGACACCGCGGTCGGGCGGGATGCCGTAGAAGCCGCGGCCGGTGGCGGCGAGCTGGGCGGCGAAGCGGGGATTGGCGTTGGTTTCGTCCCACAGCGCCCGGGAGAAGATGGGGGCGCCGTTCTGGTGGCAGGCGAAGCAGAGGGCGCGGGGGGCGTGGAAGACCCGGGGCGTGCCGCCGGGGCGGTAGTCCTTGACCAACTGGAACTCGAAGCGGCCGGCGGCTTCGTTGTAGCTGATGACCTCCAGCACCGCCGATTTCTCCTGGTAGCCGATGTAGAGGCGGTCCTTCAGCAGCAGGGCGCCCGGGGCCGGCGGTCCGTCCACGGCGACCACCACCCGGGGGAAGGCGAAGTAGTCGGGAGCGGCGGCGGTGCGCTGGAGGGAACGGCCCAGGGGGATGAGCCCCCGCTTCACCGGCGGCAGGCTGGCGGCGGGGTCGCGCCGGACCTGGGCTTCCAGGCGGGCGAGGAGGGCGGTGAAGGGGAAGGGCGGCGCCACCTCGGCCTTGCCGCCGCGCTCGACGGCGAAGAGGCGGTCGAAGAGGGAGCGTCCGACCCGCGGCAGGTCCTCGCCCGGAGCGGCGGGATCGATTACCCAGACTGGCGTGTCAGCCGCGGCGGCCGACATGGCCGTTCCCGTGCCCAGGGCCAGCCCCAGCAGGGCGGCCGGCAGGAGGTGGCGGGCTGGCATGGCCGCGGTCCATGGCCGATCGGCGCTTACGGCTTGGCAGCGGCGACGGTGCGGGCCTGGGTGCCCGGCCAGCAGTCTTCCTGGGGTTTGGCGCCCTTGGCGTATTCCTCCCGGGTGCGCTCGTCCAGGGCCTTGTCGTGGAGCGTGAAGTTGAGGGCGAAGACCTTGTCCAGGTAGGCGCGGCCGAGATAGAGGCCGGGGCGGATCATGCGGATTTCGTCCCGCACCTTGAGGCCGCGGCGGCCGGCGATGTAGTCGGGTTTTTCCTGGTAGCCGGGGATCTCGTCGGTGAAGAAGTAGTCGATGATCACCGATTCCCGCCGGGCGTCGAGGAGGCTCTGACCGCAGTAGAGCTTGGCCGGGAAGAGGAGCCAGGTTTCCTTGCCGCCGTAGCTCATCTTCTTCGGCTCGCCCTCGACCAGGCCCGCCTTCTTGAGCACGCCCAGATCCTCGATGCGGTTTCTGAGCACCCGTTCGTCCCGGAAGAAGACCTTGCCCTTCCACAGGGCTTCGCCGATGTCTTCCACCACCAGGCCCTTGAGGTGCAGGGCGGTGCCGGCAAAGCCGCCGGCGATTTCCGACATGCGGAACTTGCCGCTCATCCCCTTGGGCAGCAGGATGCGGCCCTCGAAGGCGCCGTCGGGGATGGGGCCGGCGGTGAGGCGGGCGTAGATCTGGTCGATCTGCTCCTGGTCCAGGGTCGCCAGGTAGTCCGGGGTGATCTTCGCCAGTTCCGCCGGCGGGATGGGGTATTTGTAATCCACCTGGGCGAAATCGGGCTTGGACTGGTAGGTTTTTTCGTAGGGGGCGAAGGGGATGCCGGGCGCCTCGGCGGTCTTGGCGCAGGCGGCGAGCAGGGCGGCGGCCAGGAGGCCGAGGGCGGCGGTGCGGGTGGTGGCCATGGTGTCCCCCTTTCTCACAGCGTGGCCAGGAAGGCGGTGAGCGCCTTCTTGTCGGCGTCGGAGAGGTCTTCCCCGAAGCGGTGGCCGGCGTTTTCGATTTCCTCGGTGCAGGTCTCGTAGCGGGCGCTGATGAAATCGCGCTTCTCCCGCAGGATGTCCACGAAGCGGGTCGGCTGCTTGATGAGATCGTCGGCCAGGGCCTGCAGGGTGGGCAGCAGGTCCTTCTTGCCGGCCGCTTCCAGCCGGGCCGGGTCGCGCTTGGCCAGGTAGAGGTCGCCGATCAGCTGTTTGTGCTGCAGGCCGTTGAGGAAGCCGGCGGCGGTGCCTTCGGGGATGACCACCTTGCCGCTGCCAAGGACGGGCTTCTCCGTCTTGCCCTCCAGGGGCCGCAGGCCGAGGTCGACGATGAGGTCGGCGTTGGTGAGGGTGCGCTTGACGCCCCGGGCCTTGGGGTTCAAGAGCTCGTGCATGGAGCGCTTGTAGAGGTCGAAGCGGCCTTCCACGCTGGGGTCGTAGCGCAGGCAGTCGGGCTGTCTGGCCAGCAGCTTGCCGTCCTCGCCCACGTAGCGGGCACGGTGGAAGTCGTTGTCCTTGTTGGCCGGCTTGCCGCAGATTTCCGGGCCGACGGCGTTGTTGTGCATAAAGGGCGCCGTGGCCCAGACATTGACCAGGGAAACGTTGCGGTAATAACCGCGGCCACCGTCCTTCAACTCGGCCCGCTCGGGGATGTCGGCCACGGGTGGCTGCTTGCGCAGCGTTTCCGAGGCATATTCCATGTAGAGGTGGCCGGCCTTGTGGTTGGAGTGCAGGGCCCGGCAGCGGAAGGTGCCGACCTCGGTGGCCGGCGTCGGCTTGTCGTTGCCCAGGAAGTCGGCGCGTACCTTGCGCGGGTGGGCGTCGTTGGTCGCGGCGAAATCCCGGTTCTTGAAGGAGCCGCCTTCGCTTTCCGGGATGCTGGAATGGCAGCGGGCACAAGTTTCGGCGAAGACCGCCTGGCCCCGGGCGACGGCGCCCTTGCCGAATTCCTTCTCCAGGTCGGCGATGAAGTCGGCGCGGCCGTACTTGCCCTGGCGGGCCGTGGCGCGGGCGGCCTGGAGGTCGGTCTGGTCGGATTCGGCGGAGGCGAAGAAGTCGAGGAGGTTCTGCAGGCGGTCCTCGATGGCCCGGAAATTCGGGCAGTCGCGCCGGCATTGGCCGATGTTGAAGGACGTCTGGCCGTAGCCGCGCTGGTCCGGGTCCACCTGGCGCATGTCGGCGAAGTGATTGACCCAGCACTGCTCGGAGCAGGAGCCGATGTTGAAATAGACCCGCTGGATGGCCTCGTGGGCGCCGATGGAATCCTCGCCCCCCTTCAGGATGTGATGGACGCCGGGCAGCACCACCTTCTGGCCGCCGAGGAAGACGGTGGTGGTGTCGTCGTCCCGGGTGCTCTTCTGCCAGCACTTGCCGTTGCGGCCCGGTTCGCACCAGCACTTGTCCTCGTCCTTCTCGGCGCCGCAGGTGGCCGCCTTGCGCCACTTGGTCACCACCTCGCCCTTGAACACCGGGCGCTGGGCGACGTTGATGAGGGCGTTGATGGTGCCCGGGTTGTTGATCTGGTCGTGGGAGATGGCCGAAGTGTCGGTGACGCCGGGGCGGGCGTGGGCGAACATCTGGTATTCCAGGCTGCTCTTGGGCATGCCGGACCCGAGCAACTCGGACATCCGCGTGTATTGGTTGCCGATCAGGCCGACGATGTTCTCCCACTTCGGGTGGGCGGGGTCGGCGGGCGGGTTGAGCGGGTTGAAAGCGATGTGGCAGGAGCCGCAGGAGGTGCCGATGAGGAAGGGCGGCTCGACGGAAGCGTCGGCCAGCTTGGAGACCCGCTGGTCGGATTCGGCGCCGGTGGCGGCCGCCTTGCTGGCCGTGAAGCCGGCCCAGGTGCCGTTGCCGCCGTTGAGGGCCTTCCATTTTGCGGCGTCGAAGCGGGGATTGGGGAACTTGCGGATGCCCAGGGCGCCGGTGGAGGTGCCGAACTTGAGGTCGCAGGCGCTATGGCGCTGGTCAGCCTTGCCGCCCTGGCTGTGGGGGTCGTCCGGGTCGAGGGGGGCGTCCTTCAAGGCGCAGGCCGGGTCAACGTAGCCGGGTTTGCCGACGTACTTGAGGAGCACGTCATCGCCCGGGCACCAGTCGAGGCCGTAGGTCTCCTCGGCCGACTTGGCCGGGCAGTCGGGGTCGCCCGGCTTGCAGCAGGCCGGGTCGTTGATGATGCCCCAGGCCCAGAAGCGGTCGTCCCGCTGGTCGGCGCGCAGCACGCGGAACCAGTCCACCAGCACGCCGATGCGCTGCTGGAAGGTGTAGGTGTGGAAGCGGTCGTTGCCGGCGGTGGCCTTGAACCAGATGAGGCGGCCGACGCATTCCGAGGCGTTGAGCCCTTCCCGGGCGCAGGCTTCCAGGTAGGGGGCGTCCTGGTCGACGATCGACGCCTCGGGCTGGGGCTTGCCCGGCGGTGCTGCGGCCGGGGCGTTCTGGGCATGGGCTTCACGGATGCCCCGGGGATCGGCCTGGAAAATGCCGATGCCGGCGGCGAGGGCGAACAGTGCCGCAAAGGCGGCGGGCAGAGCACGTTTCATGCGTTTCCTCCTCGCGGACCTCACACATGCAACGCCCCTTGTCATCCCCGGTCGGCTTGGGCCGAATCTATGCTGGGAGCGGGATGACGCCTCTCTGTCGGGGGCGGCCTATGCAGTCGTTATAGCAAACCTTCTGCACGGTGTCGACATGATATGCACGAGGAATGTTCCCGGGCGTAGCCCGCCCCATCGTCAACATCATCGGTTCCGGAAGCAGCCATCGGCGAACTCACCGGCAACTTGCACAGCCGCCGCGGCCACTGGCTAGCGGCGACCACCGGCGAAATGCTGCCGGCCGAGTTGAACGACTGCCAGCCACGACTCAAGTCGCTGACATCGAGGTTCAAGGCGGCTACACCATCGAGTTCGCGCGCTATGCGGCGGTTCCGCCGGGTGTGCAAACAACAGTTGGCGAAGTTCCAGTTGCACGAGGAAGACGAGTAAGGAGATTAGAAAGCTAACGGAACAAGCCGGGGTGACCCGGCCCGATGTTCTGACACTTCCTTGCAACTGCTGCTTGCGGCCGGGAGCGGGCATTGCCCTTGTCGACAATTAGCTACCCGTCACGACGGCTTTTGCCTGCTATCGCAGACCTCGGCGCCCAAGGCGATACTCGCGCGTGCTTGCGAAAGCTATGGCGATTGTCTATTCGACACACCGCAACGAGCGGTGGAATTGACTACCGAAACAGCCAGCCTGAAACGGCCCGGACATAGCGCGGCATGATCAAGAACACCACCAGCGCCACGATGGTGGCGGCGATGATGCCGTGGCTGATCCCCCAGGTGCCCAGAACCGGCGCGACCTCGAACAGCGGCTTGAAGAGCGCCGGTACCAGGAGCGTCAGCGGCCAGATCACCGAAGTGGTGATGAGCCATTGTTTCCAGGGGGCCGGCTGCTTGTGCGCCGGGGACGGGGGCGTGAACCAGAATTCGATTCCCGGCTGGATGCGGAACCGGTCTTCGCGCTCGAAGGCATCGGCAATCTCGGCCAGCAGGCGGCGGCGGTCCGCCGAGCTGGTCCAGCGCTCGGCATCGGCGGAGCTTGCGAAACGGATGATGATCGAGTATTCGGTGCTGCCGGTGGGCGGGCGGATGATATGCACGCCTTGGTGCCCGGGGTATTCGGCCGCCTTGGCGGCGATGACCCGCAGCCAATCCTCGTAGCGGGCGATGGCCTCGGGGCGCACCCGTTGCTGGATCAGCAGGGTGACGCTTTCGTCGAGGGGAGCTCCACCGGCGGCCGCCAAATCGTGCTCGTTGCTCATGAGTGATCGTCTCCAAAGGTGCGCAGCCTCAGAATGCCCAGCACATGCAGCCGCCCAGGCTGTCGTGGCGGTGCCCGGCGTGGAAATGGGGATGCGCCATGCACTGGAGCGGCCGCGGCCAGTGTTCAGTTTGCCGCTGCAGCAGCGGCGCCCCGTAGCCGCCGAACTGGGCGACTGGCGACCACTCCGGCAACACCGGCAGGGCCGGCGGATCGAGGGGCCGGAATTCCTGGGCGGCATAGACGACCTTGCCGCCGACCAGGGTCAGGACCGATTCCAGGGCCTTGATTTCGATTTCCGGGATGCTGAAATAGTCGGCCGACAGCACCGCCAGATCGGCCAGCTGGCCGGCCGCCAGCCGCCCCTTGCGGGCTGCCTCGCCGGAAAAGCCGGCGCTGCCGACGGTGTAGAGATGCAGCGCCTCTTCGCGCCGCAACCGGTTGCGCTCCGGATAAAGCGACAGCCCGCCGCAGGTCCGGCCGCTGACCAGCCAGTACAAGGAGGCGAAGGGGTTGTAACTGGCGACCCGGGTGGCATCGGTGCCGGCGCCGACCGGCACGCCGAGTTCGAGCATGCGCCGGATGGGCGGGGTCCGTTCGGCCGCCTGGGCGCCGTAGCGGTCGACGAAATATTCGCCCTGGAAGGCCATGCGGTGCTGCACGGCGATGCCGCCGCCGAGCCGCCTGACGCGCTCGATATTGCGGTCGGTGATGGTCTCGGCGTGATCGAAGAACCAGCCGAGCCCATCGATCGGCACTTCGCGGTGCACCGCCTCCAGAACATCGAGGAAGCGCGTGATCGACTCGTCGTAGGTCGCGTGCAGCCGGAAGGGCCACCGGTTCCGGGCGAGGAGCAAAACGACCTCCTTGAGTTCGGCTTCCATCGTCAGCGGGAGATCGGGCCGCGGCTCCAGGAAATCCTCGAAATCGGCGGCCGAGAAGACCAGCATCTCGCCGGCGCCGTTGCAGCGGTAGTAGTCGTTGCCGGCGCCCGGGGCGGTCATTTTCATCCAGCGGGCGAAGTCCTGCTTCTCTTCCTTGGGCTTCTGGGTGAACAGGTTGTAGGCGATGCGCACCGTCAGCTCGCCGCGCCGGTTCAGCTCCTCGACCACCATGTAGTCGTCCGGGTAGTTCTGGAAGCCGCCGCCGGCGTCGATGCAGCTGGTGACCCCGAGGCGGTTCAATTCGCGCATGAAATGGCGCGTCGAATTGATCTGATGTTCGAGGGGCAGCTTCGGTCCCTTGGCCAGGGTCGCGTAGAGGATCATCGCATTGGGCTTGGCCAGCAGCAGGCCGGTCGGGTGGCCGGCCTTGTCGCGGGCTATCATGCCGCCGGGCGGATCGGGGGAGTCCTTGGTATAGCCCACGGCGCGCAAGGCCGCCTGGTTGAGCATCGCCTGGCAATAGAGGTGGAGGATGAAGACTGGCGTGTCGGGCGCCGCCGCGTTCAGTTCTGCCAGGGTCGGCAGGCGGCGTTCGGCGAACTGGAATTCGCTCCAGCCGCCGACGACCCGCACCCATTGCCCGGGCGGCGTGCGCTGCGCCTGCTCCTTGAGCATCTGCAGCGCCAGGGACAGCGAGGGCACGCCGTCCCAGCGCAGCTCCAGGTTGTAATTGAGGCCGCCGCGGATGAGGTGCAGGTGCGAGTCGTTGAGCCCCGGAATCGCCGTGCGCCGATGCAGGTCCACGACCTGGGTCCGGGGGCCGCGGTGCGCCATGATTTCTGCATCGGTGCCGACGGCTGCGACCCGGCCGTCGCGAACGGCCAGGGCGGCGGCGAAGGGCAGGGCGGGGTCGTTGGTGGCGATCTTGCCGTTGTGCAGGATCAGGTCTGCACTATCCTCCAGGTGATCGATGACAGCCATGGTGCCTCCTGTGCTCAACCGAGATCGAAAAGGAGCAGCTCCGAATCTTCGTCCGCTGCAATGGCCAGTTCCGGCTCGCCTTCGATCCTGGCGCCGTCCCCGCTCTTCAGGGCGATGCCATTGACGTGCACCGCCCCACGGATGAGATGCAGGTAGGCCAGGCGACCGGCGGCGAGGGGCCGGGACACGCTCTCGCCCGGGCCGAGCAGACTCGCGTAAAGGTCGGCATCCTGATGAACGGTGACGCTGCCTTCCCGTCCGTCCCGGGAGGCCACCAGGCGCAAGCGGCCGCGCTTGTCCTCCGGTGCGAATGTCTTCTGCTCGTAGCTCGGCGCCTGGCCTTGCGCTGCCGGCTCGATCCAGATCTGCAGGAAATGCACCGGCGTGGTCGGCGACGGGTTGAATTCGCTGTGCCGCACGCCGGTGCCGGCGCTCATGCGCTGCACGTCGCCCGGCCGGATGACCGTGCCATTGCCCATGCTGTCCTTGTGCTGCAGTTCGCCGGCCAGGACGTAGCTGACGATTTCCATGTCCCGGTGGCCATGGGTGCCGAAGCCCTGGCCGGGCTGGACCCGGTCCTCGTTGACGACGCGCAGCGTTCCCCAGCCCATTTCCTTTGGATCGTAGTAATCGGCGAAGGAAAAGGTGTGGCGGCTATCTAGCCAGCCGTGGTCGGCATGGCCTCGATCCGAACTCTTGCGAATGGCGATCATGGTTACCTCGACAGGATGTTGCTTGGCTGGGGAAGGGCGGCGAGATGGCAGTTTTCGGGCGCAGAGGCCGTGAAGAAATCGTAGCGGGCGGCCCAAGCCTGGTACGAGAAGCGCAGCCGTACAAGGGTACGGCGAGCATCGCAGGGCCGGGACTGGGCCGCGCAGTAGATTTAGTCACAACCTCTCAGTGCCCTTCGGCTCCGCCGAACATGGTCTTGGCGTAGATGAGACCAAGGCCATAGCCACCGCCATGGGCGATCGAGGTGGCGACAGTCTCGTTGTAGGTGTCGCCGCGGGCCCAGTCGCGCTGCAGTTCGAGCAGGTACTGTAGGGCGGTCATCGGCCGGGCGCCGAGCTGGACCATTCTTTCCATGGCCCGCTGGTGCGCCTCGTCCGACACGTCGCCGCAGGCGTCGGCGATCACATACACCTCGAAACCCTGGTCGAGGGCGGAGAGGGTGGGGCCGACGATGCAGACGGAAGTCCACAGGCCGGCGAAGACGACCTTGGTCCTGTCGAAGCGATTGACCCGTTCGCTGATCCGCGGATCCTCCCAGGTGTTCATGGTGGTACGGTCGATCACGTCGGCGTCGGGGAAGACCGATTTGATCTCGTCGAACAGCGGCCCGGAAAAGCTCTTTTCCGCCACCGTCGTCAGGATGGTCGGGACCTTGAACTCCCGTGCCGCCTTGGCGACCAGGGCGGCGTTGTTGCGCAAGGTCACGGCATCGATCGACTTGGTGGCGAAGGCCATCTGCGACTGGTGGTCGATCATGACCAGCAGGTGGTTGTCGGGGGCGAGCAGCGTCTTTCCGGGGGTTGGGGTAGCGTGGGGCATGATATTTCTCCGTGGGTAGTGGAACATTTGTTTTGACTACGGGCCTCAGTCTAGGTGCGCCAATTTTTTTTAAAAAGTAGGTTCCCGACGGTAACCATTTAGACCTGGATCATGCTCCTTCGCCCCAAGCCTGCACGTCAGCCTCCCTTGCCCGCGGACTGTCCGCTCGAGGATGTCCTCACCCTGCTGTCGGGGGCCTGGACGGTACAAATTCTGTGGTTCCTGCGCGCCGGTCCGCGCCGCTTCGGCGACTTGCGCCGCGACTTGGCGCGGGTATCCACCAAGGTCCTGACCAACCGGCTGCGCATCATGGAAAACCACGGCCTGCTCGTCCGCGAGGTCTTCCCCGGCAAGCAGCCGCAGGTGGAGTATTCATTGACGACCCTGAGCCGGGAATTCGAGCCGATACTCGACTGCATGGAGCAGGTCGGCCGGCGATTGAAACTGCAAGGAAATGAACAAGAACCGCGTTGAGGCATTCAGCGATGGCGTCATCGCCATCATCATCACCATCATGGTCCTGGAGCTCAAGGTGCCGCACGGCGAGAGCCTCGAAGCCCTGGCACCGTTGTTCCCCAGCTTCCTGAGCTATGTCCTGAGCTTCATCTACGTGGGCATCTACTGGAACAATCATCACCATATGCTGCATACGGGCTGCAGGGTGACCGGCGCCATGCTCTGGGCCAATCTGCACCTCCTGTTCTGGCTGTCCCTCTTTCCCTTCACCACCGGCTGGATGGGGGAGAATCATTTCGCCGCGGTGCCGACGGCGATCTATGGGATCGTGCTGCTAATGGCGGCCGTGGCCTACTGGTTGCTGCAGCAGACCATCATCGCCTCCCACGGCGCCGACTCTCTCCTCAAGAAGGCCATCGGCCAGGATTGGAAGGGAAGGCTGTCGCCGCTGCTTTACCTTATTGGCATCGCCGCCGCCTTTTTGTCGCCGCAGATTTCCCAAGGTTTGTACGTCCTGGTGGCCCTCGTCTGGTTGGTTCCGGATCGGCGCATCGAGGACGCGCTCGCCGACAAGGAGACCTGAGCCGACCGTGGCAATGCCGCGTGTTGAATATGGGTTCCTGGCCAGAATGCCTCGAATGGCTACACAACTGCCTATGGGAATGCCTCAAGGAGGGCAGCTAACCGATCCCAAACCTGCCAGCGAGCGTGAAATTGTCATCAGGCGGTCCAGGGCACGTTCCGGAGGTCGCCCTCCCGGATGTCATCAGGCAGTTAAGGGCACAAAGAACTTGTTCGGGACGCACGTTCATGCAGCGTTCGGCTTCGAAGCGCGTTCCAGCCCATATGCCTTCACCAACCCGTAGATCGCCGGAATCACCGCCAGGGTCAACACGGTCGAGGAAATCATCCCCCCCACCATGGGCGCCGCGATGCGGCTCATCACTTCCGAGCCGGTGCCGGTGCCCCACAGGATGGGCAAGAGGCCGGCCATGATGGCGGTGACGGTCATCATCTTGGGGCGGACCCGCTCGACGGCGCCTTCCATCACGGCGGCGTAGAGGTCGGCGGCGGTCGGAGCCAGGCCTTCGCTTGCGCGGCGTTTTTGGGTGCTCTCCCAGGCGTGGTCGAGGTAGATGAGCATGACGACGCCGGTTTCCGCCGCCACCCCGGCCAGGGCGATGAAGCCCACCGCCGCTGCCACCGAGAGGTTGTAGCCCAGCCACCACATCAGCCACACCCCGCCGACCAGGGCGAAGGGCACCGAGAGCATGACGATCAAGGTTTCGGTGATGCGGCGGAAGTTGAGGTAGAGGAGCAGGAAGATGATGAGGAGCGTCACCGGCACCACCACCTTGAGCTTCTGGGTGGCCCGCTCCATGTACTCGAACTGGCCGCTCCAGGTGACGTAGGTGCCCGGGGTGAATTTCACCTTGTCCTTCACCGCCCGCCGCGCTTCGGCGACGTAGCTGCCGATGTCCCGGTCGCGGATGTCCACGTAGATGTAGGCCGAGAGCAGGGCGTTCTCGGTGCGGATGGCGGGGGCGCCGGTGCTGATCTTCACTTGGGCGAGCTGGCCGAGGGGGACCATGGCGGCGGCGCCGCCCATTTCGCCAGCCACCGGCACCAGCACCTCGCGGGCGATGCGCTCGGGGTCGCTGCGGGCGTCCCGGGGGTAGCGCACCACCACGCCGAAGCGCTCGCGGCCCTCGACGGTGGTGGTGACCATCTCGCCGCCGAGGGCGGTGGTGATGACGTCCTGCACCTCGCCGACGGTGAGGCCGTAGCGGGCCAGGGCCGCGCGGTCGGGGACGATGTCCAGGTAGTAGCCGCCGGTGAGGCGCTCGGCGAAGGCGCTGCTGGTGCCCGGCACGGCCTTGACCACGGCCTCGATTTCCTTGGCCAGGCGCTCCATCTCGGCCAGGTCCTTGCCGAAGACCTTGATGCCGATGGGGGTGCGGATGCCGGTGGATAGCATGTCGATGCGGGCCTTGATGGGCATGGTCCACGAGTTGGCGACGCCGGGGAACTGCAGGGCCTTGTCCAGCTCGGCGATGAGCTTGTCGGTGGTCAGGCCGGGGCGCCATTCGGATTCCGGCTTGAGGTTGATCACCGTCTCGAACATCTCCAGCGGCGCCGGGTCGGTGGCGGTGTGGGCGCGGCCGGCCTTGCCGTATACCGAGGCCACTTCCGGGAAGCTCTTGATGATCTTGTTCTGGGTCTGCAGGAGTTCCGCCGCCTTGGTCACCGACAGGGCGGGCAGGGTGGTGGGCATGTAGAAGAGGGTGCCTTCGTTCAAGGTCGGCATGAACTCGCTGCCCAGGCGGCTGGCCGGATAGACGGTGATGGCCATGGCGACGACGGCAGCGACGACGGTGGCCTTCTTCCACTGCATCACGGCGGCGATGACCGGCCGGTAGAGGCGGATGAGGAAGCGGTTCACCGGGTTCTCGGCCTCCGGTTTGATGTGACCGCGGATGAAGGCCAGCATCAGCACCGGCACCAGGGTCACCGAGAGGAAGGCCGCCGCCGCCATGGCGAAGGTCTTGGTCCAGGCCAGGGGCGCGAAGAGGCGGCCTTCCTGGGCTTCGAGGGTGAAGACAGGGAGGAAAGAGACGGTGATGATAAGAAGGCTGAAGAAGAGCGCTGGGCCGACTTCCTTGCACGCCGTGACCATGGCTTCGGTGCGAGATTCTCCGGGCTGCAACCGTTCCAGATGCTTATGCGCATTCTCGATCATGACGATGGCGGCATCGATCATGGCGCCGATGGCGATGGCGATGCCGCCCAGGCTCATCAGGTTGGAATTGATGCCGATGGCCCGCATGCCGATGAAGGCGGCCAGGATGCCCACCGGCAGCATGAGGATGGCGACCAGGGCCGAGCGCACATGGAGCAGGAAGACGATGCAGACCAGGGCGACGATGAGGCTTTCCTCGGCCAGGGTGCGCTTCAGGGTGTCGATGGCGCGGTGGATCAGTTCCGAGCGGTCATAGACGGTTTCGATGGTTACGCCCGCCGGCAGTCCGGCGCCGATCTCGGCGACCTTCTCCTTGAGGTTGTGGATCACCTCCAGGGCGTTCTGGCCGTAACGGGCCATGGCGATGCCCGACACCACCTCGCCCTCGCCGTTCAGCTCGGTGAGGCCGCGGCGTTCGTCGGCCACCAGCTCGACGCGGCCGATGTCCCGCACCAGCACAGGCGTGCCACCCTGGGCTTTGAGCACCAGGTTCTCGATGTCCGCCTTGCCGGTGAGGTAGCCGCGGCCGCGCACCATGTATTCGGTTTCCGCCATCTCCAGGGTGCGCCCGCCGACGTCGCGGTTGGAATTGCGGATGGTCTCGGCGACGCGCATGAGCGGGATGCCGTAGGCCCGCAACTTCACCGGGTCCACGGTCACCTGGTACTGCTGGACGAAGCCGCCGATGGACGCTACCTCGGCGACGCCGGGCGCCTTGGTCAGCTGGTAGCGGACGTACCAGTCCTGCAGGGTGCGCAGCTCGGCGAGGGTGCGGTCCTTGGCCAGCACGGCGTACTGGTAGACCCAGCCGACGCCGGTGGCGTCCGGCCCCAGGGTGGGGGTCACCCCCTTGGGCAGCCGGCCGGAGACGGCGTTGAGGTATTCCAGCACCCGGGAGCGGGCCCAGTAGATGTCGGTGCCGTCCTCGAAGATGACGTAGACGAAAGAGGCGCCGAAGAAGGAAAAGCCCCGCACCACCTTGGATTTCGGCACCGACAGCAGGGCCGTGGTGAGCGGGTAGGTCACCTGGTCCTCGACCACCTGCGGCGCCTGGCCCGGGTATTCGGTGTACAGGATGACCTGCACGTCGGAGAGGTCGGGGATCGCGTCCAAAGGCGTTTTCAGGACCGACCAGACGCCGGCGACCACCACGAAGACCGTGGCGAGGAGGACCAGGAAGCGGTTTCTGGCTGACCAGTCGATGAGGGCGTTGAGCATGGGGCGGCCTATCGCGTGAGAATCGCCAGGTGGTTGGTGCTCATCCGCCCGTTCGCCCTGAGCCTGTCGAAGGGCGGTTCATCCCGGGCTTCGACAGGCTCAGCCCGAACGGAAGTGGACCAGGCAGTGTGCCTGTAGCGGCTCACGGCTTCGCCCTCATCGACGTAATCACCCACTCGCCCGGCTTCCTCTCGACGAACTCGATGGCCACCTTGCTCCCCGGCGCGATGCTTTGCCCCAGGGCCGGATTGGCCAGGGTGAATTCCATCTTCATCGACGGCCAGTTGAGGCTGGGCACTGGGCCGTGGCTGACGGTGACGGTGCCGGCGGCAGCGTCCACGGCGTTCAACACGCCTTCCGCCTGGTGCCCGACGCCGGCCGGCTTGGCGGCCTCCGGCGCCTGCAGGCCGGAGAGGGCGGCCTTCAGGTTGCTCTCGGCGTCGATGAGGAAATTGGCGGAAACGACCACGGTCTCGCCCTCCTTGACGCCTTCGAGCACCTGCACGAAATCGCCGCCCCGGGCGCCGAGTTTGACCGGGCGGGGCTCGAAGCGGCCTTCGCCGAGCTGCACCAGCACCACCTGGCGCTGGCCGCTGTCGATGACCGCCGAGGTGGGCACGGTGACCACCGGCGCCTTGGCGCCGACGGGAATCTCCACCTCGGCGTACATGGCGGGCTTCAGCTTGCCGCCCGGGTTGGGGAGTTCGATGCGCACCGGCACCGTGCGGGTTTCCGCCTTCAGCATGGGATAGACGTAGGCGATGCTGCCGGTGAAGGTTTCCCCGGGATAGGCATTCACCCGCACCGTGGCCTTCTGGCCGGGGCGGATGGCACCGATGTCCTGCTCGAAGACGTCGGCCTGGACCCAGACGGATGAAATGTCGGCCACCTGGAACAGCGTTTCCCCGGGCATGAAACGCATGCCCTGGACCGCCTTCTTCTCGGTGACGACACCCGCGACTGGCGAGCGGAAGGTCAGGGTGCGCCGGGCTTCGCCCGACCTGGCCAGGGCCTTCACCTGCTCTTCCGAAATGTCCCAGTTCTTGAGGCGCAGGAGGGCGGAATCCGCCAGTTGCCGCATGGCTCCCTGGGCGGCGTCGCCGGCATCCTTGAGGCTGCCCACGCCCTGGGCGGCGATGGCGTATTCCCGCTGGGCGGAGACCAGTTCCGGGCTGTAGACCTCGAACAGGGGCTGGCCGCGGCCCACCGGCTGGCCGGTGGTATTGACGAAGAGGCGCTCGATGAAGCCCTCGAATTTGGCGGTGACGGCGTAGGTGCGGCGTTCGTCGATCTCGATGCGGCCGCTGGCGCGCACCGTCTTGTCCAGGGCTTGCAGGGTGGCCTGGGCGGTCTTCACCCCCAGCTTCTGGACCTTGGCCGGACTGATCTTGAAGCCGTCGTCGTCGCCCGCTTCCGCCTCGCCTTCGTAGACCGGGATGTAATCCATGCCCATGGGGTCTTTCTTGGGCACCGGCGAGGTGTCGGGCAGGCCCATGGGATTGCGGTAGTAGAGGAGTTTCTTCGCCGGTTTGGCGGCTTCCGCCGGGGCCTGGGCGCTGGCGGCCGGCTGGCCGGGGGCGGCAAAGCGGTAGCCGATGGCGGCGCCGACGGCAGTGGCGGCGATGAGGGCAATGACAAGGGTGCCGGGTTTCACAGGTCTTCCCCGAGGAGGCGTTCGATTTCGGCCAGCCGCGCCTGCTGGGCGGCCTGGGCACGGAACAGGCTGAGTCTGGCGCTGCGGATCTGCTTCTGGGCGTCGAGGAGGGTGGCGAAATCCACCTTGCCCGTCTCGTAGCCGGCCAGGGCGGCCTTGAAGGTCAATTCCGCCTGGGGCAACAGGCGGGTGGCGGTGATGCGCTCGGTGGCGCGGGCCGCATCCAGGTTGGAGAGGGCCGCCGCCACGTCCCCCAGCAGGCGGTGGCCGAGGGCTTCCTTCCGCGCCTGGGCGGCTTCCAGCATGCGCTCCGCCTCCCGCTCCTGGGCTCGGCGGGTGCCTTGCTGCAGGGGGATGTTCATTTCCAGCATCAGGCTCCAGCTGTCGACCCGGCTCTGCACCTGCATGGGGACGACGCCGACGGTGAAATCCGGGTAGCGGTTGCGGTAGGCGAGTTCGCGGCCCTTCTCGGCGGCGGTGAGGCGGGCGCCTTCGATGGCCAGTTGCGGGTTATTGGCCTGCAGCCGTTCGGCCAGGGCGGCCGGGTCGAGCTTGGCGGCCGGGGGCAGGGGGCGCAGGGCCACCGGGTCGGCCAGGGGCGCGTTGGCCGGCCGGGCCAGCATGGCGTTGAGAAAGACCATCTGGTGATGGCGCTCGCTCTCCATGGCGACGAATTCCGCCTCCAGGCTGCTCTTCTCCACCTGGGCGCGGATGGCGTCCTGCTGCGGGGCGAGGCCGCCGGCGTAGCGCACCTGGGCGATCTGCTCCAGGCGGCCGGCGAGGTCGATGTTCTGGCGGAGGAGGTCGAGGCTGTGGCTGGACAGCCAGTAGTCGGCGTAGAGGGCCTTCAGCCGGCCGGCAAGCTCCGCCCAGGCATCGCCGGTCTTGCCCCGGGCGGCGTCGGCCTCGGCGGCGGCCACCTCGCGCTTCAAGTCGCGCTTGCCCCAGAAGGGCAGGGGCTGCATCAGGGTGTATTTGGTGTCGCCGGCCCGGCTGGGGGAGAGGGTGGGGCTCTGGCTGCCGTTCCGGGTGATGTTTTCCAGCTCCAGGCGCAGGATGGGGTCGGGCAGGGCGCCAGCGGGGCCGATGCGCTCGGCGGCCGCCTCCGCCTCCAGACGGGACATGCGCAGGTCCGGGCTGCCTTCCCGGGCGGCGGCGAGCAGGCTGTCCACGCTGGCGCCGGGCGGTTCGGCCGCCTGGGCCAGGGTGACGGCGAGGGCCAGGGCTAGGGCAGGGAGGAGCGGTCGGGTCATGGTATCTGTCCGATCAATGGCGATGCCGCTTGCCGTCCTTGTGGATATGCTCCCCGGGGAGGAGGGGATTGGCCGCCTCCTCGACGGGAGCCGGTGCCGCGACGGGAAGTTGGGGGGCGTCGGGCGGGGTTGGTTCGGCAAAGGCTGAAGGCAGGACGCCGATGCCGTGGCGATAGACCATTTCGCCCCCCAGCCAGCCGGTGGTCAACAGGCCCCCGGCGATGGCCAGGGCACCCGCCGCCAGGAGCGGTGAGGCGGGGCGTCCGGTCCGCAGCCGCCATCCGTCCCACCCGGCGAGGGCGAGCAGCCCCGCAGTGGAGGCCAGTGCCCAGGCGCGATGGCGGAGCATGACCGCATGGCCCGCGGCGTCGTGCTCGACGGTCTGGAAGGCATGCCAGCCCAGGAGCGCGGCGATCACTGCCGAGAACGCCGCCAGGGCCAGCAACAGGCGCCCCGCGGCCGGCAGCAGCGGCGCTTTCGGCAGCGTGTGTCCGGTGAGCAGGAGCAGGCAGGCGGTGCTGGCCAGCGCGATCGGAAAATGTACCGCCAGTGGGTGCCAGTTGGGGACGATGTCCACCATCGGCTTATCGGGCCGCTTCGTAGCGGCTGACGATGGCGTTGCCACCCTTCAACTCGGCGGCGAAGCGAATCTTGTCGCCGGGCTTCAGCTTGTCCAGCCAGGCCCTGTCGGCGACGCCAAAGGCCATGGTCATGGGCGGCATGCCGATGCTGTCGAGCTTGCCGTGCTGGATCACCACCTCGCCGGCGGCCTTGTCCACCTTTTTCACCACACCGTCGGCGAGGGGCGCCGCCGCGGCCGGCTTGGCCGCATGGGCACCGTGGTCGTGACTATCGGCGGCCCAGACGGGAAGGGCGAACGCGAGGGCGAGGCAAAGGGCAGGCAGGCGCATGGCGGTTTCCGGAAGCAATGGACGATGCGGCCATGGTGCGCGCGCGGGGGCGACGGGAGGCTTACGGGGGGATTACAAGTTTGTAATCTATATCGAAGACCCGTGCCAAATGGCGGCACTGCAAGTAGCCTTCCTTCATTGCCGTAAGCCAGCGGTTTTCGGGCAGAATCGCCCCATGAATACGACAGCCCTTGATCTTGAAGTGTTTATCGCCGGAGCTATCCAGGAGGCCTGGGCTACTGCTCCGGATGCGCAGACTCATGCGGAAGGCGCTGAGAATTCACGGCGGGCCAAGAGTTTTGTGCGTGGCTTGGCCCATCGATTTCGCCAGTTATATTCATCGTCCCCGTTTCCAGAGGATTTGTACCGAACGCTGGCCCGGGGCTATCGCTACTCCGGCAATACGCGTTGTGAGTTGCTCTACGACATTGTTGTGTGCGCGGTTGCGCAAAGGGGGCGGATGGCGTGCCCAGTACGCGCCGAGTGGCTTATCGAATCGGAAATGGCAACGCGCACGACGCCAGTGCTTGACGACTTTGGGAAACTCTTGATCGGGGGTGCGCCGTACCGACTATTCATCGGGTCGAGGGATTGGCGTGAGTTATTGGGACCGGTGGCCCGACATGCCAAATGTTGCCGACTGTTCTTGGCCGAGATTGAGCACCCATCCCGTTGGTACGGGTCGTTGCCCGATCCGGTGCGAATCAACATTTGGGAGTTTGCAAGCGGCGCCAACTCGTGGGTTCCGGTGGGCCGACCGATAGAAGTCGTTCAGGATGCGTAGGTAAAGGACAACCATTCCGCCCATGAAAATCCTCATCGTCGAAGACGAACCCAAGACCGGCGATTATCTGCGCCAGGGCCTCACCGAGGCCGGGTTTACCGCCGATCTGGTGCGCAACGGCCTGGACGGCATGCACGAGGGGCTGGCCGGCGATCATGATCTGATCATCCTGGACGTGAACCTGCCGGGGCTGGATGGCTGGAACGTGCTCAAGGCACTGCGGGCCGCCGGGCGGGATCTGCCGGTGCTCTTCCTCACCGCCCGGGACCAGGTGGAGGACCGGGTGAAGGGGCTGGAGCTGGGGGCGGACGACTACCTGGTCAAGCCCTTCGCCTTTTCCGAGCTGCTGGCGCGGGTGCGCACCCTGCTGCGGCGGGGGCGGGCCAAGGAGCCGGACGTGCTGGCCATGGCCGACCTGGAGCTGGACGTCTTGAAACGCAGGGCCGTCCGCGCCGGGCGGCGGATCGACCTGACGGCCAAGGAGTTCGCCCTGCTGGAGCTCTTCCTGCGCCGGCCGGGGGAAGTGCTGTCCCGCAGCTTCATCGCCTCCCAGGTGTGGGACATGAATTTCGATTCCGACACCAACGTGGTCGAGGTGGCCATCCGCCGGCTGCGGGCCAAGGTGGATGACGATTTTTCGCCCAAGCTGATCCATACCCTGCGCGGCATGGGTTACGTGCTGGAAGTGCGGTGAGGCTCTTGCCGGCTTCCCTCGCCCTGCGGCTGTCCCTGGCCTTCGCCGCCCTGGCGGCGGCGGTTTTCGCCGCCTTCGGCGTCTATCTGGGCCAGGCGGCGGACCGCCACATGGCGGAGCTGGACCATCACGAACTGCTGGGCAAGCTGTCCCTGGCCCGCCACCTGGCGGCGGGGGCGGTGAACCCGGAGGCACTGCGGGCGAGCCTTGGGGACGCCCTGGTTGGCCACCACGGCATGTACGTGGCCGTGGATGGCGCCGGCGGTGCGCTGTTCCGCTGGCCGGAAGGCAAGGTGGCCGACGCCCTGCCTGCCGTGGCCGCCGGCGTCGACGATGCGCCGCGCCTGCTGGAGGCCGCCGGCCGGCCGGTACGGGCGGTGGGCACGGCGGCGGAAACGGGCTGGGGTGAGCGCGTGCGCGTGGTGGTGGCCCGGGATATCAGCCACCACACGGAATTCCTCGCCCAGATGCAGCGGGATTTCTGGTTGGCGGTGGTGGCCGCCGCCGTCCTCACCGCCCTGGTGGGCGTGGCGGTGGCCCGCCACGGCATGGCGCCGGTGCGGGCGATGGCCGACCAGGCCGGGCGCATTTCCGCCGGCAGCCTGCACGAGCGCCTGCCGGAGGCCGGCGTGCCGGCCGAACTGCGGGGCCTGGTCCAGGCCTTCAACGCCATGCTGGGGCGCCTGGAGGAATCCTTCACCCGGCTTTCCGATTTTTCCGCCGACCTCGCCCACGAGTTGCGCACCCCCATCCACAGCCTGCGCATGCAGACCGAGGTCTCCCTGGCCAAGGCCCGCAGCGTCGAGGAATACCGGGAACTGCTGGCCTCCGGCCTGGAGCAGTACGATACCCTGGCCCGCATGATCGCCGACATGCTCTTCCTGGCCAAGGCCGACCACGGCCTGGTGGTGCCCCAGCGGCAGCCGGTGCCGCTCCTCGCCCTGGGCCGGCAACTGGCCGAGTATTACGGCATCCTGGCGGAATCCATTGCCTTGACCGTGGCTGGCGAGGACATCGTGGTGTCCGGTGACAAGGGCATGCTGCAGCGGGCCCTCGGCAACCTGCTGGCCAACGCCCTGCGCCACGCCCCGGCCGGCGGCTGGGTGCGCCTGGAAGTGGCCGCCGGCGGGGGCGAGGCCCGGGTGACCGTGGCCAACAGCGGCGAGCCCATCCCGGCGGCCCAACTCCCGCGCATTTTCGAACGCTTCGTGCGCCTGGATGAAGGCGGCGAGGGCAGCGGCCTGGGGCTGGCCATCGCCCGTTCCGTCGTCCAGGCCCACGGCGGACGCATCGAATTGGCCTCGGACGCCGCCTCCACCCGCTTCTCGGTGATCCTGCCCCTAGGCACGTCCTATGCAGTGGGGTCACTCCGATCACAACCGAGGAGTGCACCATGAAAATCGTCGAGTCCGATGTCAGCCTGCACAGCGCCCACGAGGCGGAATACCGGCGAAGCGTGGAGGTGGAGACCAGCCGGTCCTTCCGGACGGTCATGGCGGAGGTACGGGAGAGCGAGGATGACGCCGGCGGCGGCCGCCGGCAGCGCCTGGCGAAGATGCTGGAATCCCTGGTGGACGCCATCCTGGCGGCAATGGAAGGCAAAAGCTGCCGGCAGGAAGCGCCCGGTCTTGCCGACCTGACGGCCGGGGACGCCAGGCCGGGCCGCCCGGTGCGGGAGATGGCCTGGGAGACCACGGCGCGGGAAAGCATCTACGACTACGAGCGGACCCGTGTCGTCGGTGGCGGCGCCGTGTGCACCGCCGACGGCCGCCGCATCGATTTCAGCCTCGACGCCGAGTTCTGCCGGGAATTCAGTTGCGAGCGGGAGGTGAAGGAAAGCGGCACGGTGGTGCTGCGCGACCCCATCGTCCTCGACTTCGCCGGCAAGGCGGCGGAGCTGACGGCGGAGCGCATCGATTTCGATCTCGACCTGGACGGCCGTAACGATACCCTGGCCGGCCTCGGCCAGGGCAGCGCCTACCTGGTCCTGGACCGCAACGGCAACGGCCGCATCGACGACGGCGGCGAACTGTTCGGCGCCGCCAGCGGCGACGGCTTTGCCGACCTGGCGCGACTGGACGACGACCACAACGGCTGGCTGGACGAGGGCGACGCCGCCTTCGCCCGCCTTGGACTGTGGAGCGGGCGCAGCGGCGACGGGAGCCAGCCCCTGGCGAGCCGGGAGGTAGGCGCCATCTGGCTGGGCCGCGTGGACAGCCCCTTCGCCCTCAAGGACGACGCGAATCGGCTGCTGGGCGAGATCCGGGCGGCCGGGCTCTACCTCAAGGAGGACGGGGCAGCGGGCCTGGTGCAGCAGGTGGACCTGGCCGCGGCGGCACCCCCGGCCGCCGGCGAGGAGCGGGTGCCGGGCACGGCCTGACGCCCCGGAGCTTCCCGCTGCCGCCGGCGAGCCGCTATCATGGCGGCATGTTCCGACGAAAGCGGGGGGCGCCATGGTAGGGATCGCGTTGCGCATCTGGCTGGCACTGCTGCCAGCCCTGCTGGGGGGCTGCGATTCGGCCGGCTTCGGCAAGCCGCCCATCGACGCCGAATGGCACCGGCGGACCCTGGTCACCAGCCACCTCGCCCCCTGGCTGGCCCATGCCCCCACCGATTCCGGCCTCTACCGGGCTGACTTCAGCCGCACCTGGCAGCCCAAGGGGGCCGCGGGCGCCGACCTCACCGTCCAGAGCCGGCTGGTCTATGCCTTCATCGCCGGCTACGAGGTGACCGGCGACCGCCGCTACCTGCAGGCGGCCACCACGGGCGCCGATTTCCTCCTCGCGCATTTCCACGACCCCGTCCATGGCGGCTTCTTCAACCGGGTCGCCGCCGACGGCAAGGTGGTGGACGACGCCAAGCTGAGCTACGGCCACGCCTTCGCGCTCTTCGCCCTCTCCCACATGGCACGGGTGACCAAGGACGAGCGCTACCGCAGCGCCGCCCTGCGCACCTGGCAGGAAATCGACCGGGGCCTGCGCGACCCCCTGGGGGGCTTCGCCGCCAAGGCCTCCCGCAGTTTCGCCGCGGCTCCCGGCAAGAACACCCAGAACCCGGTCATGCACATGTTCGAGGCGTTGCTCGCCCTCTGCGAAGCCACCGGCGACCCGGATGCCCTGCGCGGCGCCACGGCCCTCGGCAACTTCGTCCTCTACAAGCTGCTGCAGGGCTATCCCGACGGCAGCGCCGCCATCCCCGAGTGGTACGACGACCAGTGGCGTCCCCTGCCCACCGCCGAGCAAGGCGGCTACACCGACATCGGCCACCAGTTCGAATGGAGCCACCTCCTGCTCAAGGCCCAGGAAGCCGGGCTGGCGGGCGTCTTCCCGGCGGCGTCGGGGCGCCTCCTGCAATACGCCCTGAAAGTAGGGTACGACGAGGACAACGGCGGCATCTACGACCGCGCCTACCCGGAGGGCAAGGTGGACCGGGACAAATACTGGTGGCAGCAGAGCGAATGCCTGCGCGCCCTGATCGCCGCCGGCGCCAACGGCGGCGGTGGAGCCCTCTGGCGCCGCTACGAGCAAACCCTGGCCCTGGTCCGCGCCGAATTCCTGGACGAACAGAACGGCGGCTGGCGCTTCGCCGACAAGCGCCTGTGCAGCCAACGCGGCTGCCCGGACAGCCAGCTCGACCCCTACCACATGGCCGGCATGCACCTGGCGGCGATCCGGGCGGCGGAAGGGCGTCGTTAGCCGAACAGTCGGGGCAGGAAGCTCCCGATCCCGCGGCGTCGGGGGAAGAAGCGATCCACCAGGACCCGGGCCGAGAGCACGGCTCCCATGTAGCCGCCGCCAGGGAAGGTCCAGGCACCCACCTGGTAGAGCCCCTTCACCGGATAGTGCATGGGAAAGCGCTTCAAGGCGCCGGCCTGGCGGACGCTCTGCTCGAAGCCGTTGATGCTGCCCAGGGTGTTGCCGGTGTACTTGGTCATGGTACGGGGCGAGCCTGCCTCGACTACCTCGATGTGTTCGGATAGTCCCGGAATCCGGCGCTCGACCCGCTCGATGAGCTTGCGCGTGAGGGCCTCCTTTTTTTCCTTGTAGGCTTCCTTGCTCAGGCCATGCCAGCCCTCGCCCGAGATCAGGGCGGCGATGCCCAGGGTCGACTTGCCCGCCGGCGCCAGGGTGGGGTCCACGTTGGTGAAGACGTTCAAGAACCAGGCGAAGTCTTCGTCGTCGACCTTGTTGGCGACCATCTTCTTGTACTGCCGGTGGGAATCCAGTCCGCCGACGTAGAAGATGCTGTACTCGTCCTCGGGGATGCCGAGTTCCTGGGCGGTGCAGTCCAGGCCCAGGTAGACCTGGAAGGCCGACATGGAGGGGCGCATGCCCTTGAGCTTGGCATGGAAACGGGCCGGGAAGGCATCGGCGCCGGCCATATCGACGACGGCATGGGGGCTGATGTTGCTGACCACCCTGGCGGCTGATACCCGGCCCAGCTTGCGGGCGGTGACGCCGCAGACCCGGTTGTTCTCGATGTGGATCTTGGTGACGCCTGAGGAAAGGGCGACCTTGCCACCGTTTTCCCGGATGACGTCGGCGAAGGCGTTGGAGAGCGCCTGGGAGCCACCCTTGATCGAGTAACCGCCGTTAGCCAGGTAATCGTAGAAGGGGTAGCAGAAGTAGGCGTAGGCCAGCTTTTTCGGCGGTAGACCGTAGTAGGGCCACTGGGCGGCGAGGATTTCCTTGAGGCGCTCGTTGGCGGTGAAGCGGGAGAAGAAGTCGTGCACCGTCTTGCCGTCGTAGCGCAGGAGGCGCGGGTAGAGGAGGGGCGTCGCTGCCATGCGCAGCCAGAAGGGCAGCCGGGAATGCACGTAGTTGGCGGAATCCCGGAAAGTCTTGCCGGCTTCGTTGAATAGGCGGTCGATGTTCTCCTTCTCGCCGGGAAATCTTTCTGCCAGGAGCTGCTTGTAGTTGTCGATACTGCCGTGGCCGACCACCAGTTCTTCGTCGTCGGTGATCAGGCGGTAGACGTTCTTTTGCGGCAGGAACTCGACCCGGTCGGCTACGCCGCAGGCCTCAAGGCACCGGTAGGACGGCGTGCCGGGGGTGGCGCCGTTGAAGGAATGGAGGGCGACGTCGAAGGTGAAGCCGTCCCGCTGGAAATTGGTCGCATAGCCGCCAGGCTTGGTGTGGCGGTCGAGGACCAGGACCTTGCGGCCCTGCCGGGCGAGCATGCTGCCGGTGGCGAGCCCGCCGATGCCGGCACCCACGATGATCACGTCGTAATTTTCGCTCATCTGCTTCGTTCTCGTTCAGGCGGAGGCCAGGGCCGCCTCGTTGAAATGCTGCCGGACCACGTACTTGACGCTGTCGCGGATGACCTCGGCCATGGGGGGCAGGACGATGCCGCCCCGGGCGAGGCGGGCCATGGTGTCCTCGACCTGGAAATCGCGGTCGTAGGTCAGGTAGGTCAGGTAGATGCCAAGCAGGCCGCCGAGGGCGGGGTGGATGCCGGGGATACCGGCAGCGGCAGCGAAGTTTTCTGGAGCCAGGTAGCGGGGCTTCTGGATTTCTTCGTTGTCCGGGGCATGTTCGCGCACGACGCGATAGGCGACGTCGATGACATCCTCGAGGGACAGGCTGCGGGCAAGACCGGCCGCCAGCAGGAAGGTCCGCCCCCGGGCGTCGGGTTCGCCGCTGAGGTAGGCGATGGCATCGCAGACGTAGTCGATGGGAACCATGTCCGTGCGGACCTCCGGCCGGGCCGGCAAGACGCCGATGCGCGCCTTGCCGGTGCAGGCGAGCTTCATGAATTCCAGGAAGCCGAACAGCTTGCGCACCTTGCCGTCGGCCGAGAGGCAGATCACCTGGCTGGGCCGGTAGATGGTGACCGGCATGTCGCAACGGGCTGCCGCCGCCAGTTCCTCGGCCTCCAGCTTGGATTGCTCGTAGGCATTCCAGAAGCCCTGGCCGCAGTCCAGTTCGTCCTCCCGCAGGGGGCCGCGGCGGTCGCCCACGACGTAGGCGGTGGAAGCGTAGTGCAACTCGAATTCCGCGGGATTGGCGGCGTGGCAGAGGCGGCAGAACTCGATCACCTGCCGGGTGCTGTCCACATTGCCCGCCCGGGATTCAGGCAAGGTGGCACTGAAGCGGACGTTGGCGGCCAGATGGAAAAGCTTGCCGGTCCTGGCGGCGAGGCCGTGGGCGGTTTTCGGCTCGAGGCCGAGAAGCGGCTTGCCGACATCGCCAGGCAGGGCCTCGATGCGGTCGCCGGCGGCGGCGGTCAGGGCGGGGTCGTCGATGGCGCGGGCCAGCCGGGCAGCAGCCTCTTCCCGGGATGTACCGCGCACGATGGCGACCAGGCGCGATTCCGGGTAGCGCCGAAGCAGGCGCGGCACGAGTTCCGAGCCGAGGGCACCGGTGGCGCCGGTAAGAACGATGGTGGAGGGGCGGGACGTTTCCTGCACGGGTAATTTCCTGTCGAAGGTTGCCGGAGAGCGAGGGCCGGCGGAAGGGCTCAGGCGGTGAGTCCGCCGTCGATGACGAAGGTCTGCCCGGTGATGTAGCGGCCGCCAGATCCGAGGAGGAAGGCGACCATGGCAGCCACGTCGTCCACGCAGCCCAGGCGGCCCAGGGGAACATGGCCGATCAGGCGCTTGCGCTGGGCCTCGGGCATCCTGTCCGTCATCTCCGTTTCGATGAGGCCCGGGGCGATGGCGTTGACGCGCAGGTTGAAGCGGCCCAGCTCGACGGCCAGGGATTTCGTCATGCCGATGAGGGCGGCCTTGGTGGCGCCGTAGTTGGACTGGCCGGCATTGCCTTTGAGGGCGGTGACCGAACTGAGGTTGATGAGGCAGCCGCCCTCGTTTTCCACCATGCGTGGAATGAAGGCGTGGGCGACGTAGTAAGCGGCGTCCAGGTTGTTGCGGACGACGTCGCGCCATTTGTCGCGGTCCATCATGAAGATCAGGGAATCGCGGGCGATGCCGGCGTTGTTGATGACGGCGTAGGGAGCGCCGTAGATGCCGCAGAGTTCAGCCGCCAGGGCGTCCACCTGGTCCCCGTCGGCCATGTCGCAGCGCAGGCCACGGCAGCGGACGCCGTTCTGCGAGCATTCCGCCGCCAAGGCGTCGGCGGCTTCGCCGGAGGAGAGGTAGGTAAAGATGACGTCGTACCCCGCCGCAGCGAGGCCGCGGACGATGCCGCCACCGATGCCGCGGCTGCCGCCGGTGACGAAGACCCAAGATCGTTGTGTCAAGGCTTTCTCCAGAAAAACGCCCCGGGCAAGGGCACCCGGGGCTGGCGGCTTCGCGGGATCAGGCCACGAACTCGATGTTGTCGGCGCGGGCTTCGGTGAATTTGGCGCGGTTGTGTCCGGCGGCCTTCTGCAGATAGGCCAGATGAAGGTTCTGCACGTCCTTTTCCGAGTAGGGGTTGTCGTCGCCGAACAGCTCGTTGAGGATGCGATGCTTCTGCCGGGTGATGCGGCGGATCGGTTCCAGCTTGTCCCGGTTTTCGGAGAGGAAGAGAGGCAGCATCTTGTTGAGCCCTTCGAAGTAGGTCTCGTGCACCATGGCGTTGTGGTAGAGCAATCCGCGCTCGAGGGAAGCCAGGGCGCCGGCGCGGTGACGGGGATCGGCGTCGATGAGGTCCTTGATGAGGGCCGTCCAGGCGGCGATGTGGCGTGCTTCGTCGTTGCGGATGTTGGCCAGGGCCGCCTTCAGCTCGGGATGGTGCACGCGGTTGACCACGTCACGGTAAAGTTCGGTGTTGATCACCTCGGAGAACAGGTGGGCCAGGATATAAGCGTACTCGTCCCAATATCGGCGCTCTTCGTAGCACCAGACGTAGCGCTCGCCGAAGTCGCGGATGTTCACCTGGGCGAGGTAGTCCATCCTGCCAGTGGTGACGTAGTGGTAGAGCAGTCCAAGAACCATGCCGTGGCGCATTTCCTCGTACACGATGGTGTACATGTAGGAGAACAGGGGCGTCCAGTCGGAGATCAGTTCCGGCGGGGCGCCTTTTTTGCGGGCGCCGATCAGCATGTCGTAGAACTGGGCGGCGGAGGCCTGGCCCGAGTATTCGCCGTCCCGCAGGCAGTCCAGCAGGCGGATGATCTCGCGGTCGTGCTCGTCCAGCTCCGCTAGCCACGGAAAGTCGTAACGGCCAGCGGGCCAGCGGTTCTCGTCCGACAGGCAGCCGAACTTGGCGACGGTTTCTAGTCCACTCATGATGCTCCCCCTCGGTAAAGGATCAGGCCGTCACCAGACGGTCTTCAATATAGCTGCAGAACTCGGCAATGGTGGTGATCTGGCCCGAGGTGAAGTCGTCGAAATTGATCTCGACCCCGTATTTCTTCTTGATGGCCAGTTGCAGGGAAACGTAGTCCAGGCTGTCGAGGCCCAGTTCCAGCAGGCCGGTTTCCGGCTTCATGTCTGCCACCTCGAAATCGACCAGATCGCCGATCGCGTTGGTTAGGAACTCAAAGGTTTTGGTCATGGGGTGCTCCTAGTTTGGGTTGAAGGAAGAAAGCTTGCGGGCCATGAGGCCGATCTGGACGACCTGGGCGAGGGCGCCGTCGAGCCAGACAGGGATGTCCACCGTGGCGAAAACGGAATCCTCGCCGTTGAGTTCCTCGGTCTTGGCGTAGGCGTAGGCCAAGGCGGCGAAATCGAGCTCCCGGGCATGGGCAAGCAGGTCGCGCCGGAAGGTGGTGGTGTGGTGGGTCTGCATGGTGACCAGGCGGCCACCTGCAACGGCTTCCGGGTCGCCGTCGCCGAAGCGGCGGATGAGTTCGTCGCGGAACACCGCCTCGGCATGGAGCCGGATGTAGCGCGAGAAGACCATGGCGTCGAGGGCGATCCACGCTGGCGAAACATCGGGGAACAGCGCCGCGAAGCGGGCAAGCTCGCCGCGGGCTTCGGCGGCCGGAACGGCAATCGGCGGGAAGCACGCGTAGGGGGCGGCGTCGAAGTCGATGGCCGAACAGTGGCCGGTGATCTTGGCTTCGCCATCATCCTGGGCGGAAAGCTTGAAGCGGACCTTGCGCCCGGGTTGCGCCACTCTCGCCTCGATGGCATAGCCGAAGTGCAGGGGCATGGCCTGGCGCAACATGGCTGTCCATTGCAGCCAACCGTCGCCTTCCCAGGGCATCGCCGAGTGGGCTGCCTTGAGGGGCAGCATGGCCAGCATGCCGTGGATGACGGTGCCACCCTTGCCGATGGCTGCCTGGGCTACCCGTTCATCGAAATGGATCGGATTGAAGTCGCCGGAATAGTCAGCCCAGGTCTGCACCGCTTGGCCGCTGAAGCGCAGGGCGGTCACTGCATCACCTTGGCAAAGACGAGGGCACTGTTGGAGCCGCCGAAGCCGTAGTTGACGTTGAGCACGTGGCGGATGCCTTCCTTCCGCCGGTGGACGTTTGGGATGAAGTCCAGGTCGCATTCGGGGTCGGGGTTGTTGAGATGAATGGTAGCCGGCATGAGCCCCGTTTCCAGGGTTTTGAGGCAGAAGATGGATTCCAGGGCGCCGGCGGCAGCGATGAGGTGGCCGGTATAGGATTTGGTGCTGGAGGTGGGAATGCGGTAGGCGGCATCGCCCAGGGCCAGCTTGAGGGCCTTGGTCTCGTTGATGTCGTTGAGCGGGGTCGAGGTGCCGTGGGCATTGATGTAGTCGATGTCCTCCGGCGCCAGCCCGGCCTGGGCGCAAGCGGTCCGGATGGTGCGGGTGCGGGCGAGGAGGTCCTCAGCCGGCGAGGTGATGTCGCGGGCGTCGGAATAGTTGCCGTAACCGATGACTTCCCCGAGGATACGGGCCCCCCGGGTCCGGGCCGATTCGAGGTCTTCCAGGCAGACGACGGCGGCGCCCTCGGAGAGGACGAATCCGCTGCGGTCGGCACTGAAGGGGCAGCATGCTTTTTCCGGCGTGTCCTGCTCCTTGCTCAGGGCGCGCAGGGCATCGATGCTCCAAACGCAGAAATCCTCGCGGATGCTTTCGCCGCCACCGGCCAGCATGATCTTGGCGCGGCCGGAACGGATGATCTCGAAAGCATCGCCGACGGCGATGCTGCCCGTGGCGCAGGCAGCGACCGGGGTGTTCTGGTAGCCCCGCAGGTTCCAGTGCATGGACATGGCCGCCGTGGCGACGTTGGGCATCACCAGCAGGTTGCAGAAGGGCGAGGCCATACCCTCGGCCCGGTAGCTGGTGTTCTCGATCGTGGATTCGTCCTGCCCGCCCCACCCCGTGCCGAATATGACACCGCGATCAAATGGGTCGTATACGTCGTCCAGACAGAAATCGTCGCCGAAGGCCATGGTCAGCGCTTCATTGGCGGCTGTCATGCCAAGCCGGGCGAACTCCGGCAGGAACTTGAGGATGGCCTTGGGAATGCCCTTGCGGGGCGGCTTGTCGCGCATGAAGCCAAAGAATTTGGCGACGATGCTGGGGTCTCCGAAGGATTCCTGTTGGTAGCCGATCTTGTAATCGACGATCGAATCCCAGATTTCGCCGCTGTTGTTTCCCAATGAGCAGAGGGCGCCGTAGCCGGTGACAGCAACGCGGCGGGGTGCGTTTTTTTGCATTTCAGATTACCCGTTGAAAGTGAGGCTTGTAAGACCAGCGTCGGGGACGGCTTATTGACGAACTTTCTGACAGGGCGTGGCGGATGTGTTTCCGGCGAGCCTGTTCGTTCCTATGGGGCAGAGGGGCGAGGCATGAAACGGCTAGGGCTACCTCCAGCTTGGTGGCCACGGCAACTGGGAGCGTTCTCCCAAGTTGTTCCGATGGCGACGATTTGCCGAAAATCAGGTTGGCCGTGCTGGGGTGGCATCGGAGCATCCGCGGCATCATAGTTGCGATGCATACGGGATACAACATCGGAATACGACAAAAGCGTAGAAAGTTGACGCAGGTCAACAATTTTCAGAACGCCGATACCTGCCACTCAATCCAGAAAATATTCTTCTCCGGGGACCGGCCGTAGACCGAGTCGCCCGGACCGCCGACATGGCGCAAGCCGCCGCTGAAGCGCTGGCGGTTTCTGGCGTAGCTGACACCGGCCGTGCCGACGTGGCCGCCGTCCTCGGGGGTCAGCAGCATCTCCAAATACGGCTTGAAGCCGTCGCCGTCGTCGTAGGAAAGGCGGAGCAGCAGGTTTTGCCGAAGGAGGCTCGGGCTGCGGTAGGCCTGGCTGGACCAGGCGACGTTCGCCGCCAGGAGGGCAGGGGGAACGAATGCCGCGGCCGCCGACTGGCGGCGGGTCAGGTCGTCCAGGCGACGCCAATCGTCGCGGGTGTAGGCGTCGCCGTCGTAGAAGATTTCGCCCAGGAGGCTCCAGCCCGAGACGCCGGTCCACTGGGCGCCGATCACGGCCTTGGCACCGTGGTGGCGGTAGACGCGGGTGCGGGGGTCGCGCAGGTCGAACAGCGTACTCCCGCCTTCCGCCAGGGAATTGAGGACCTTGCCGTAGCGTTCCGCATACAGCGCGGCGCCGTAGATGGACCAGTCGTCGCCGAGAACCCGGGTGGTGCCCAGACCGGCTTCGAGCCGTCGTTGGCGGGAAAGGCGGGCGACGGCATGGAAGTCGTCGCTGCCGGAGAAGCGATACCAGCGCAGGGCCAGCGCCTCGTCCTTGCGGTCGGTGTTGTCGCTGCCGGTGCCCGGGTTCAGCCAGGCCACGGTCCACGCCTGGTCGGCGGTGAAGTGGTCCATGGCGATCAGGGGGATACCGACGAGGGCGGCCGGGTTGACGGCGCGCCGATCCTCCCGTTGCACGACGTCCAGGGGGCGCAGCGCGAAGCCGACACCCCAGGAAAGCACCTTGCGGCCGATGCTCCAGTTGACGCCGGGAGTTACGGCGCCGTCGTAGTAAAGCTGGTTGGCGATGCCGTGGCTTTCGTGGGCACCGCCTTCACCGGCGATCCAGCGCAGCGTTCCCTCGGCGAAAAAACCACCTTCGCGCACCTTGAGACCCAGATCCTGGCGGGAGGTGGCATGGTCGGACCGCACCGTCGGCGGCCCGGCGTAGTACGGGCTGTCCCGGTTGCTGCCGTGGTATTCGGGGGCGGCGAGGAAACCGAGGTTGACCTCGGCGGCCTGCAGCCACCAGGGCAGCACCGCTCCGGCGACAGCGAGGAGCAGGCGCCCCGTCACCATCCGGCGAGGGCGTTGTTGACCAGGGCCGCGGGGTTGAAGAACTCGTCCGGACTTTCCTTGGGAACGATGCTGCGGTAATGGATGACGGTTTGACGGGTGGTCTGGATGCCATCCAGGAGGACCATGGCCATGATGCGCGACTGTCCGTCCACGCGCTTCTCGACATACCACGCTTCCTTGGCCCGCTTGCCGGAGGCGACGAAGAGGTCGGCCTTGATCGGGAGTTTCGACGCCTTCTCCAGGAACAGGTCGAGGCGCGCGTAGGTAACCCCGGGCCGGGCAGCCTCAAGGTCGAGATGCAGGCAGCGGCGGGTGGTGCCACCGGCGGTGACGCCGGGCAGGTCCGCAGGCGGCAGGGGGCACTCCACCTCGCCAGCCAACTTGCCCTGATAATCCTCGCTCCAGGTCATGTCGGCGATATCGCCGGTGGAAGCTTCGCCCAGCAGCTTCTGGTTGGCGGTGATGCGCAGGGGGCGCTGGCTTTCCGGCATGAGGAGCCAGAACTGCTCACCCAGCATGAGCACCTTCTGCCCGATCTCCGAGGGTGATTTCATCAGCACCAGGGAACGGCGGCCGGGCTTGATGTAGATGGTGTAGCGCCGCTCCTTGTCCAGCGCTCCCTGGCGGAACTGCTCGACCTCGGCTTCCACTTTGACGGCCGCGGCGGGGCGGCGGAAGGCGTCGGCCTGGCGCAGCATGGTGGCGACATCGTCGGCGGCCGTCGCCGTTGTGGCGGCCGCCGACAGGATCAGGGAAGCGATGAACCGGGCTTGGCTAGACATGACCGAGGGCCTCGACGATGGGCTTGCGGGCTGCCTTGCGGCTGACCGACCAGGCGGCGCCGGCGCAGAGCAGGACGATGAGGGTATCGGTGATGACGTAGAGCGGAACGGAGGCGCTCACCAGTAGCGGGTAGCCCTCGGAGCGCCCGGGCGGGGGCGGCATTTCCAGGCCCATATGCGGCAGGGCGAGGATGATCGCCCAGGCGAGCAGGTTGCCGAGGCCGACGCCGACAAGGCCGATGAGGATGCCTTCGCGCATGAACTGGGCGACGATTTCCTCGGGGTGGGCGCCCAGGGCGCGCAGGGTGCCGATCTCCCGGGTGCGCTCGACGACGGCCATGGCCAGGGTATTGATCACGGAAAACAGCACCAGCGCCGCGATGATGATGCCGAGCAGCCCGAATATGCGGTTGTAGAGGCCCTTCACCGAGTTGTAGTAGAAGGCCTGCTCCCACCAGGCGCGCAGCGCCACGGCCGGTTCCGTGGCCGCCAGCCGGGGCAGGAAGCCGGCAACGCCGGCCAGATCCTTGAGATAGACCGACAGCGTGCTGACCTTGTCGGTCATGAGCAGGCGCTGGGCCGCTTCCACGTCGGTGTAGACCAGGCGCTTGTCCAGTTCGGCCCAGCCGGTGGAGACGATGCCGGAGACTTCCACGTCGATGGCATTGATGCCCCCGGTGGACGCGGTCGTGGCCAGGAGCGTCAGGCCCGTACCGGGCTGCGCCCCCAGGCTGCGGGCCAGGTCGGTGCCGAGCAGCACGTAGGGTGGGGCGCCCGGTTGCGAATCCTTGATGGCGCCCTGCGACAGCTTGAGGAAGGGGCCCCGGATGTCCGATTCGGCGGCGACGTTGGCCCCGGTGCCGAGGAAGATGACGGACTTGTCGCCGTTGGAAACCAACCCGGAGAAAGAAACCCGGGGCAGCACATGGGCCACCTCGCCGTTGCCCTGCAGGCGTGCCACGACCTCCCCGTAGTCCGCCATGCCGAACTGCATGGGCGTTTCCTCTTCGTGGTCGAAAAAGTTCTTCTGGGCCAGGGTCAGGTGCCCGTATTCCCGGGCGGCACTGTCGCTGAGCATGTTGTAGGTGTAGAGCGCGAAGCCGCTGGCCACCAGGATTGCCGCGCAGCCGATGGCGGCGATGAGGATGGTGACCAGCGAGCGGCGCCGGTTGCGCAGCACGTTTTTCCAGGCCAGGCGCATCTGTCTCATTGCAGCACCCCGTCGACCATGGTGCGGACCTGGTCGCAATGCGCGGCCATCCGCTCGTCGTGGGTGGCAACCAGGAAGGTGGTGCCCAGGCGGGTGCCGAGATCCTTCATCAGGTCGATGATCTGTTCCGCCGTGGCGGTGTCCAGGTTGGCGGTCGGCTCGTCGGCGACCACCAGGGCCGGAGACTTGACCAGGGCGCGGGCGACCGCCACGCGTTGGCGTTGCCCTCCGGAAAGCTGGTCGGGCAGGCGGTCGGCCAACCCGGCCAGGCCGACCTGTTCGAGGATGCCGCCGACACGCTTGCGCCGTTCCGCGTCGCTCGCGCCCGTCAGGAGCAGGGGGTATTCCACGTTGTCCTGGATCGACATCACCGGCACCAGGTTGTAGCTCTGGAAGATGAAGCCGACCCGGCGGCGGCGGATTTCCGTGCGGGCCCGGTCGTCGAAGCGGCCGACATCCTCGCCGGCAAGCCAGTAGGCGCCGGCATCGAAGCCGTCGATCAGCCCGCAGACGTTGAGCAGCGTGCTCTTGCCGCTCCCCGACGGCCCGCGGACCGCGACGAAGGCGCCCTGCGGTACCTCGAAATCAATGCCCTTGAGGGCCGGAACGTCCTCGCTGCCCATCCGGTAATGCTTGACGATACCGCTTAGCTTGATCGCTAGCGTATTCATGTTGTCTTGTCCCTGTGCGCCGCCCTTAGGCTGCAGCGTTAATGCAAATTGCCTATTCTAGCGCGGTGGCCGGCTAATTTGTTTGGAATATTGCGATGCCGTCGTATTTGTGTTTGCGATGGACTGCGCAATCCCGCGGGCATATCATCGCGCCTTTCTCGCCAAGGAGATCGCGATGGCCACCCCTTTTCGCCACCAGACCAGGAACGACCCACTGTGCGGATTCTTCCGCTGGGGCTCCAAGCTTTTCCCGATCACCAACAGCCACATCTGCATCGTGCAGGGCGAGATCGATCGGGAACGCTTGCGGCGGGCGCTGCTGCAGGTCGTTCCGCGGTTCGAACAGCTCCGGGATCTCCGGGCGGCGCCGGAGGCGGAGGCCGATCTCCTGGTGCAGGCGGTTACAACCCGGCATCCGGTGGCCTTCGACAACGAAAATTTCCGTCGGGAACTAATGGCCCTCGTCGCAGCCGCCGAGCCAGGGGGCTTGGTCCGCCATCCCGTCAGGTTGCTGCTGCTGAAGGCGGAAGACGGGAGCAGGACCTGCCTCCACCTGGGCATCTCTCACGACGTTGCCGACGTGAAGAGCGGCAACATTGTTCTTGCGGCCCTCATGCAGGAGTACGAGAAAGGCGTGGGGAGCGCGGAGGCGGCGCTGCCGATGACCCACCGGCATCACGCCCTGGAAAGCATCCGCCCCGGCTGGTACAAGGGTGCCGCCGGACTCCTGCGACGCGGTCGTGCCCATCTGGAAATCACCCGACGGATGTCGGCGCGGGAGCGCACCCAGGTACGTTTCACGGCCCGGGGGCATGCGGTGCCGGAGGAAGAGCAGGCAGGCAATGACTTCCATCACCTGATCCTGCCGGTCGACCTGCAGGAAGCGATCCATGCCGCTGCCGGGCACTACGGGGTCACCCTCAACACGTTGTTTTCCGCGGCCCTGGTCCGCTATATCGGCAAGCACCAGGAGCCGCAATCTCCGCGGGCGGTATACACCATCGCCGTCAGTCTGCGGCGGCTGCTGGGCGACGCCTACCGGGAAGCATTCCGCAGCTTCATGGTGGATTGCACCCTACGCGTCCCCCACGACGTCGGAACGCGGGAACTCCTGGCGGCTGTCGACGCCGAGATGGCAGCCATCCGCAACGGCCGGCTGGAGCTGGAGCTGGGGCGCA
>JRYG01001474.1_pt1 | contig 34849 bp, 33 predicted proteins | sample 235341 | NCBI WGS metagenome assembly JRYG01 (sample SAMN03074218, study PRJNA261478) | activated sludge metagenome | biome: Wastewater Treatment Plant; feature: Wastewater; material: Activated sludge; isolation source: activated biomass of a wastewater treatment plant treating hydrocarbon... ...
GCCACTCGCCCGCATCTTGGCGAGGTCGAGCTGGCTGAGGCGACGGGTCGTGGTTTGTGCCGACACGGGAACAGGCTCCTGGGGCGGCCGGTGAAGCCGGCCGGTGGGTTGGTTTTCAGTGTGTGTCGCAGAGGACGTCCGGGTTGTTGACGCCGTGCAGGGCCATCCGTTCCAGGCAGCCCAGCACTTCCATGCTGGCGGCTTCCATGAGCGTGATGGACTCGGTGCCACCGGCGAAGTCGCCGGCAAGCAGCTTTTGCACGGCTTCCCGCCCGTGCTTGTGGACCGCCAGATGGGGGGCCTCCATGGCGACGTAGCCGTCGAGCTTGGAGAAGCACCGGCGGCCGTCGCCTTCGTAATACCACTTGCCGAGGCGGCAGGCGGTGTGGTCCGAAAAATCGCTGGCGGTCTTGCTGGAACTGCCGAAGAAGACCTTGTAGATCTCGAACTTGTAGACCAGATGGTCCATCTTGGCCAGCTCGGTGAAGCTGCGCAGGGCGGAGATGGCGATGGCGTACTCGGTCTTGCGGGAGGAGGCGATGATGCCGCCGACGCGCTGGGCGGCCTCGTTGCCGTCGGCACCGAAATTGGCGGACTTGGCGGCCAGGGTTTCCATGCTGGCGTGGGCGTTGGCCGTATCCTGGCTGATGGTCGAGACCAGCGTGGAGATGTCGTTGGTGGCCTTGGACGTGCGTTCGGCCAGCTTTCTCACCTCGTCGGCCACCACGGCGAAGCCGCGTCCGGCCTCGCCGGCCCGGGCGGCCTCGATGGCGGCGTTGAGGGCCAGCAGGTTGGTCTGGTCGGCGATTTCCTTGATCAGGGAAAGGATGCTGCCGATCTTGACGGCGCTGTCGTTGAGGCCGTCCACCTTTTGCATGGTGGCATGGGAGTCCTCGGCCAGGGAGTTGAGGTCGCTGCTGATGCGGTTGAGCAGGACGCTGCTCTCGGCAGAAACGGCCGCCGCCTGGACGGCTTCGGCCTTGCTGTCCTTGAGTTCGCCGGCCAGGAGGGTCAGGGTCTGCTGTGATGCGACGAGGGATTCGCCGAATCGTTCGAGATTGCGGATCAGGACATCCCAGGAAGCCGAGACGCACACGGTCTTGTCGTAACGGGCCTGCATTTCCAGCCGCTGGGCATCGCTTTCCGCCAGGCGGCTGCGCAACTGGGCGACTTCGCCCTCCAGTTCGGCAACGCGCCGCTGGGCCGCCGCCGCCGCTTGCTGGTGACTCCCTCCGAATAATCCCATTGTCTCCTCCTTGAATGAATTCTGTTATCGCTAGTTTCGGAAAACAAAGTATACCGCCCCGGCCAGGCACAGGGCGGCCCACAGGTAATCCAGCTTGAGCGGCTGCTGCATGTAGAACATGACGAAGGGCACGAACACGCTCAAGGTGATGACTTCCTGCAGGATCTTGAGCTGGGCCAGGGTCAGCTCGGTGTTGCCGATGCGGTTGGCCGGCACCTGGATCAGGTACTCGAAGAGGGCGATGCCCCAGGAAACCAGCGCCGCCACCCACCAGGGTTTCTCGTTGAGGTGCTTGAGGTGCGCGTACCAGGCGAAGGTCATGAAGACGTTGGAAAGCGTCAGCAGGATGACCGTCTGCCAGAGCACGGGGATGTTCATAGGCGCTCGATGGCCTGCAGGGCTACCGCCGGCAGCCAGGCGGCGACGGTGCCGCGGCCGGGAATGGCGAGATCGGGGGCGATTTCCGCCAGGGGTGCGAGGACGAAGGCGCGCAGGTGCAAGCGCGGATGGGGCAGGGTGAGGCCGGGCGTGTCAAGGACCGTCGCGCCGTACAGCAGCAGGTCGAGGTCCAGGGTGCGGGGGCCGTTGCGCACGGTGCGGATGCGGCCGAAACGGGCTTCCACCCCATGCAGCGCCGCCAGCAGGTCGGCGGGGGAAAGCTCCGTTTCCAGGGCGGCGGCGGCGTTGATGAAATCCGGCTGGTCGGGCAGGCCCACCGGCGCCGTGCGGTAGAGGGACGAGGTCCGCAGCAGGCGCGTCCCTTCCAGGTCGGCGAGGGCATCGAAGGCGGCGCGAAGCGTCGCCCTCGCGTCGCCGATGTTGGCGCCCAGGGCGACGAAGGCGGCGGTCATTCGGCCGGCGAGGCGGGGGCGCCTTCGCCGCGGGGCTTGCGGCGCCGGCGGCGGCGTTTCTTGTCGCCGGGCTGTTCCGGCTGCAGCAGGGCGACGCGGCCCTCGCCCTCGGCGTTCTGGAAGGCGGTCCACCACTCGGCGACTTCCCGCGCCACCTCGCCGGATTCGGCCCGCAGCAGCAGGAAATCGTAGGCGGCCCGGAAGCGCGGCTGCTCCAGCAGCGCATAGGGGCGCTTGCCGGCCCGCTGGTCGAAGCGCGGCTGCAGGGCCCAGATTTCCTTGATGTCGCCGGCGATGCGGCGGGTGATGGCGAGCTTCTCGGCCTGGCTGTCGAGTACCTCGTCCATGGCGGCGTAGAGGGCCGGGATGTTGGCGAGCTCGCCCTGGCCCTTGATCTTCTCCCACTGGGCCAGGACCTCGTGCCAGAGCAGGGTGGCGAAGAGGAAGCCGGGGGAGATGGGCTTGCCCTGCTTGACCCGGGCGTCGGTGTTGGCGAGCGACAACATGACGAATTTCTCGCCCAGGGGCTGTTCCAGGATCACGTCCAGCAGCGGCAGCAGGCCGTGGTGCAGGCCCTCCTCCCGCAACTGGGTGAGGCACTTCACCGAGTGGCCCGAGGTGAGGAGCTTCAGCATCTCGTCGAAAAGGCGGGCCGGCGGCACGTTTTCCAGCAACTCGGCCATCTCGCGGATGGGCTTCCTCGCCGCCGGGTCGATGATGAGCCCCAACTTGGCCGCCAGGCGCACGGCGCGCAGCATGCGCACCGGGTCTTCGCGGTAGCGCTTACGGGGGTCGCCGATCATGCGCAGGGTCTTCTGCTTCAGGTCGGCGACGCCATGGTGGTAATCCACCACCGCCTCGGTGGCCGGGTCGTAATAGAGGGCGTTGGCGGTGAAGTCGCGGCGGGCGGCGTCCTCGGCCTGGCTGCCGAAGACGTTGTCGTGGAGCACCCGGCCGTGCTCGTCGGTCTTGGCGTCGTCCCCCAGCATGCCGCGGAAGGTGGTCACCTCCAGGGTTTCCTGGCCCATCATCACATGCACGATCTGGAAGCGGCGGCCGATGATGCGGGAGCGGCGGAAGTAGCGGCGGATCTGCTCCGGCGTGGCGTCGGTGGCGACGTCGAAGTCCTTGGGGTCGGCGCCGATGAGCAGATCGCGCACGGCGCCGCCGACGACGAAAGCCTTGTGGCCGTGGCTCTGCAGCGTTTCGCAGACGCGGCGGCTGCCGGAACTGATACGGTCGCGGGTGATGCCGTGGCTGGAGACGGGGATGACGGCGGGTTCGTTATGGCCGGCGGTGGCCTTCTTGCCGCCGAAGACGCGGGAAATGAGTTTGCGGATCACGTGAAGCCGGTGCTGGGGGCGGCAAAGCCGCGGAAAAAGTGGATTCTACCGCAAAGTGATGATTTTCCAGCCCATTTCCGTGGCATGGGCGCGCAGGGTGTCGTCCGGGTCCACCGCCACCGGCGTATCGACGGTGGAGAGCAGCGGCAGGTCGTTCAAGGAATCGCTGTAGAAATAGCTCTGCCCGAAGCTGCCCCACCACAGGCCGAGGGATTCCAGCCAGGCCTCGGTGCGCAGGATCTTGCCCTCGCGAAACGACGGCGTGCCCCGGGCGCGGCCGGTGAAGCGGCCGTCTTCCCATTCGGGCACGGTGGCGATCAGGTGCGGCACGCCGAATTCCCGGGCGATGGGGCCGGTGACGAAGCTGTTGGTGGCGGTGACCAGGGCGCAGAGGTCGCCGGCCTCCAGGTGCTGCTGCACCAGGGCCCGAGCGGCGTCGCCGATCAGCGGGCGGATGTGGCGCTCCAGGTACTCGGCGTGCCAGGCATCCAGCTCCGCCCGCGGGTGGCGGGTCAGCGGCGCCAGCTGGAAGGCGAGGAATTCATGGATATCCAGGGTGCCGGCCTTGTACTGCTCGTAGAACTCTATGTTCTTGGCTTCCTGGATTTCCCGGTCGACGACGCCCTTGCCGATGAGGAACTGGGCCCACTCGAAATCGGAGTCGCCGGAAAGGAGGGTGTTGTCTAGGTCGAAGAGGGCGAGGTTCATGGGCGGATCGGTGATGGCAGGGACATTAGCGGGGTCGGCGCAGTTCGTTGAGGAGATCGAGCTGGACCTCCTGGATTTCGATCATGCGTTCCCATTGATGGGAGAGCAGGTGATCCATCTTCTCGTGGAGATGGCGGATCTCCAGTTCGGCCTTGAGATTCACCTGATAGTCATTGCGGGCGCGCAGGCGATCCTTCGCCTCCTGGCGGTTCTGGCTCATCATGATGATGGGGGCCTGCATGGCGGCGAGGCACGATAGCAGGAGATTGAGCAGGATGAAAGGGAAGGGATCGATCGGCCGCCAGTAGAGCACCAGGGAGTTGACCGCGATCCAGAGAGCGATGAAGACGCTGAAGGCGATGAGGAAGGCCCAGCTTCCCCCGAAATCGGCGATGCGGTCGGCGATGCGTTCGCCGAGGGTCCAGTTCTCCTCGTAATCGCTGTCGATGTCCGTGGCCAGGGTCTGGTGGGTGCGCAGGCTGTTGACCACTTCCTGCTCCAGGCTGGAAAGTTCTCCTTTCTCGGAAAGCAGGAGGGCATGGACGTACTGTGCCCGGTAGCGGGCCAGGTCCGGCTGGCAGATCAGGCTGGCCTCGGTCCATTCCGGGTGGTTCCGGCGAATCTCGGCGGCAATGCTCTCGCGCACCAGGGGGGCGGCGACCAGATCCCGCTGGGGTAAGGTCTTGCCGCAAATCAGGCAATTGCCGGTGCCGGTCTTGCTGTGGCTCATGGGGCCTCCGCGAGGCGTGGGCAAATGAGGGATGAAGCGGGAATTATACCGGCCCACCTGGGCAGCCGGCGGCCACCTCAGCCCGGAGGGCTGTGCAACACCTCGCGCAGCAAGGGCAGGGTGAGGGCGCGTTTGTGTTCGAGGGTGTAGCGGTCCAGGGCGACGACCAGGGCCGACAGTGCGCGCATATCCCGGGGGGCGTGGCGCAGGAGGTAATTGATGGCCTCCGGCGTCAGCTTCAGCGCCCNNGGGGGGGGGGGGGCCGGCGGTAAGGAGCCGCCCGCCGGTGGCCTTCCTGCGGTTGAAGGCGTTGAAGAGGGCGATCTGGCCGTCGGCGTCGAGCGTTTCCACATGATCCACGGCGATTTCCTCAGCGTCCGGCAGGCCGGCCAGGGCGGGGTCGGCGGCGGCGTCGACGTAGGCGAAGCTGCTGGCCTTCAGGAGGTGGCTGCAGCCGGAACCGGCCTCGCCCCAGAGGCAGAAGGAAAACTCGCTGCGTTCCCCGGCCAGCCAGCCGGTGAGGGCAGCGACGGTTTCGCCGTTGCTGCCGGGGACGAAGTTGTCCAGGCTGGGCGGGCTTTCCGGCAGGAGGTCGAGGAGGAGCTGGCGCATGGGGCAGCGGCGGCAATCGGGGCCGCGATTTTATCATTGGGTCGGGCTCCCCCGGGCGGCGAAGAAAGCGGCCAGGCGCTGGCGGCTTGCCGCCAGATCGGCGGCGGCGATATTGCCCCGGGCCAGCGCCCGGGCCGCCCCGTACAGGGCGCGGTAGAGCTGGTCCGGGTCGTAGGAGACGAGAACCAGGTCGGCCCCCGCGGCCAGGGCTTCGCCAGCGACTCGCCCGATGCCGCGGCCGTAGACGGCGCCCATGTTGAGGTCGTCGGTGACCACCAGGCCGGCGTGTCCCAGCTCGCCCCGCAGCAGGCCGGCGATGACCGGGCGGGAGTGGGAGGCGGCGCGGTCCGGGTCCACTGCCGCCAGGGTGACGTGGCCCACCATCACCGCCGCCCGCGGGCCGGCGGCGCGGAAGGGCTGCCAGTCGGGGGCCAGTTCTGCCGGTGCCTGGGCCAGGCTGGCCCGGGTGAAATGGGTGTCGGCCCGCACCCGGCCGAGGCCGGGAAAATGCTTGCAGGTGGCGCCGACGCCGGCTTCCTCGAGGCCTGCCGCGTAACCCCGGGCGACGGTGGCCACCGTCGCCGGATCGGCGGCGATGGCGCGGCGGGCGATCAGGGTCAGGCGGTCGCCGGCGAAGGTGGCGGCGGGCCGCAGGTCCACCACCGGGCCGAAGTTGAGGTTGACGCCGAGGGCGGCGAGTTCCGCCCCCTGCGCCCGGCCGTAGGCGCGAGCCCGGTCGGCAAGTTGCTCCGTCGGGCCGGCGTCCACCAGACTGGCCAGGGGCGGCATGGGGGTGAGCCAGGGGGAGAGGTGGGAGACCTCGCCCCCTTCCTGGTCGGCGGCGACGATGAGGGGCGGCAAGCCCAGCTCCCGGCGCCGGGCCTGGAGTTGGGCGATGGCGGTAGCCAGGGCAGCCGGCGTGGTGTTCCGCAGGTTGCGCCGGGTGAGATAAAGGCCGCCGATCAGCCCCCTCTCGGCCAGGGCTTCCACTTCGGCGAAATCCCGGAAGCCGACGACGAAGTGGGCGCCCGCCGCCCGGGCTTCCGGCCCCGCTGCCAGGACCGAGGCCCGTACCGCCGCGAACTCGATTTCCCGGTAGAGGGCGCAGGCGGCCATGGCCAGCAGGGCGGCACCGAAGAGGCGCCGGTGGGCGGGGCGGCCGGCGAGGCCGGCGGCGCCCCCGGCCATGCCGGTGATGAGGAGGATCGGCGTTTCCCAGGGCCGCAGCCAGAGCATGAGCGGGTGCTTGAGGTGCCAGGCCAGGACCAGGAGGGCGGCCACCGCCCCCCAGGCCAGCAGCGGTCGTAACCACTTGCCCATGGTCAGTCCGCCCGCCGGGGGGCGACCAGGGTATCGACCCGGTACCAGTCGACGCGGCGGGTGGCGATCATGACCGTGCCCAGGGCGAGGAAGAGCAGCAGGCTGCCCATGAGCAGCGAGTTGTCCTCGGAGAGCAGCACGCCGTAGAGCACGCCATAGAGCCCGGTGAGTCCGCCGGCGAAGGCCAGGGCCGGCCGGGTTCCGCCCAGGGCGCCGGCCAGGTAGGTGCCGATGAGGGCGATACAGGCGGCGGCCGCGATGCCGTAGGCGGCAACGAAGGGCAGGTGTTCGGAAAGGGCGATGAGAAGGAGGAAGAAGAGGGCCAGGGCGAGCCCCACCAGCAGGTACTGGAGGGGGTGGATGGGCGCCCGGCGCAGGATTTCGGTAAGAAAGAAGCCGGCGAAGGTGAGCGCGATGAAGAGGATGCCGTACTTTACCGCCCGCTCCGATTGCAGGTAGATATTGACCGGGTCCATGAAGGCAACGTCGATCACTTCCGGGGCTGCCGTCGTCGAGCCGGCCAGGGTGTTGGCGAAATTGCGGGCCAGGTGGGAGACCTCCCAGCGGGCGCTGAAGCCGCTGCCGCCCACCTCACGCTCCCGGGGCAGGAAGCGCCCGCCAAAGCTGGGGTGGCGCCAGTCCGACTTGAGGGTCACGGTGTTGGCCTCGCCGGTGGGGGCGATGGCCAGGCGCTCGGTGCCGGTGAGCTGCAAGGGGAAGCTGAATTCCAGGGGCGTGGCGGCGGCGAGATCCACCGGGCCGAGGGGCACGGCCAGCCGCGGGCCGGTCAGGGCATCGCCTTCCGCCGGTCGCCCCTTGGGGGTGGCGAAGCGGTGGCGTTTGCCGGCAATGGTCACCTCGGGGTCGTTATCGACGCCGCGGGGGTCGGAAATGCCCAGTACAAGAGAGACTTCGGCGCTGACGATGTCGCGCTTGGCATCCAGGCCCAGATGGGGTGGGATGACGAAGCGCCCGGCCGCCGCCAGGTTGAGATGGAACAACCGGGCCTGGTAGATGCCCCGCTTGCGGGTTTCCACCCGGGTGTCGCCGTCGAGGCGCAGGGTTTCCGGCGGCAGGTAGAGGGTGGCGTCGCGATAGCGGGGCGTGTTGGCGACGCGGCCGGTTTCGGGGTCGCGGGTGAGTTCAGGCTCCACCCGCTCCCGATAGCTGATGGCTAGCACCGGCCCCACCAGGGTCTGCGGCCCGGCGGCGCTGTTGGCGATGCTCTGCTGTACCTCTGACTGCCGGCCGCTGCGCTGCCGCACCTGATCCTCGATGAGGGCCAGCGGAATCAACAGCAGCAAGGACATGAAGCCGATGGCGACGAGTTTGTAGAACAGTTTCCTGTCCATTGTGGTCTCCCTGAGTGAAAGTGAGACCAGTGTGGCGGCGGCGGGTGAGGGGAGCGGGGGGCGGGAGTGAAGTTGTGTGAAGCGGGGGTGAAGGCGTCAGAGGGCGGGCAGGCGGAGGGTGGCGACACCCCCGCCTTCTTCATGGTTGGCGAACTCTGCTTCGCCGCCATGCAGCCGCGCCACCTCCCGCACCAGCGCCAGCCCCAGGCCGGTGCTTTTCTTGCCCGTGGCCGGGCGGGGCAGGGAGTAGAAGCGCTCGAAGAGCTGGGGCAGGGCGTAGTCCGGGGCGCCGGCGCCGTGGTCGCGGACGGTGATTTGCGCCCGGCCGTCGCCGGTGGCGAGGCTGATCTCGACGGTGCCGCCTTCCGGCGAGAATTCGATGGCGTTGTCGAGCAGGTTGAGGACGGCCTGTTGCAGCAGCAGCGGGTCGCCCTTGGCAGTGGCGGCCTGGGGGGCGTCGATGCGGCAGGCGAGGTCCCGGGACGCCAGGGCCAGCGCCCGTTCGTCCCGGCAGCGGCCCAGGAGGGTGGGGAGATCGACGTCGATGGCGCCTTCCGGCGCCTGCAACTGCTCCACCCGGGCGAGCTGCAGCATGCGCTCGATGATGGCCTGGAGCCGCCCGCCCTGTTCGGCGATGCTGGCGGCGAAGCGCTGGCGGTCGGCTTCCGGCGGATCGCCTTGGAGGATTTCGGCGGCGCCGAGAACGGCGGTGAGCGGGCTCTTCATCTCATGGGCCAGGTTCTGCACGTAGCGCTCGACGTACTGCTTGCCCTCCAGCTTTTCTCGCATGACGGCGAGCGCCCGGGCAAGTTCCGAGAACTGCCGGCCGCCGCCGGTGGGGGGCGTGGCCTTTTTCCCTTCCGCCACGTCCCGGGCGTAGGTGCGCAGGCGATTGACGGTCCAGGTGAGCCATGCCGAAAAGGCCAGCCCGATGAGGGCCGAGGCCGCCAGCAGCCAGTAGCCGGCCCGCCGCACCCGGTGCTCGGCGCGGTCGATGTAGGGCAGCACGGTGGCGAGGGGCTTGGCGACGGAGAGGACGCCGATGAGCTTGCCGCCGGCAAGGATGGGGGCGGCCACGTACATGACCGATGAACTGGGGTCGTCCGGGTTCTCGCGGGTGCTGCGGGCGCCATACTCGCCCTTGAGTACCCGCGCCACGTCCCGCCATTGCGAATAATCGGCGCCGACGGCGCTGCCTTCGGAATCGAAGACCACCTTGCCCACGGCATCGGTCACATAGACGCGGAAATCGACGCTTTCCTTCTTCACTCCCCAGATGTCGGCCTGGGGGGTGCGCCCCCGGGCGGCGGCGAAGGCGGCGGCGAAATCGCCCTGGCCGATGTGCCCGGCGGCCAGCTCCGGCCCCGCCAGCTCGGCCAGTACGTGGGCGGTATCGACCAGGGTTTCCTCGGTGGCCTGGCGGATGCCCGGCTCCGCCTCGTGGGTGAAGATGTTGAGGACGAACCAGGCGGCCAGCCCCAGCATGAGGAAGTGACCGGCGAAGAGGCGGACGGAGATGTTCATGGCGCTTCGTCAGCCGCCCGCGCCATGCAGGTAGGGGCGCACGAACGGAAGGGCTGCAATGGCTACCACGACCGCAGTTGTGAGCATTGACGATGAGTACGGTTTCGACTGTGATTGGCCAAACCAAATGAAGTAAATGAAGCAGAGGATCGGCGTCACAAAATAGTGTATCGGTTCCGAGGAAAGGGGCATTGGACGCACAGTCGGCGGCAGGAAAATTGCGGCCGGCGCCGCGAGCCAGCACACGGGGAGCGACAGGAGTACGCATAGGCCCTGTGGCGTGTTCAGCCAATGCCCCCAGCGATACCAGCTCTTCAGTCTTTCAATGAGGCTCATAAGCTATTTCGCGATGCTGTACCCCAGCCCCCGGTGGGTGGCGATGGGGTCGTCGTCGGCCCGCACCGCCTTGAGCTTGGCGCGCAGGGTCTTGATATGGGTGTCCACGGTGCGGTCCAGGCTTTCGCCGCCGTCCTGCCAGACGGCTTCCATGATGCGGGCGCGGGAGAGCACCCGCCCGGGGCGTTCGAGAAGCAGGGCGAGCAGCAGGTATTCGTAGCGGGTGAGCGGCAGCCAGGCGCCGTGGTAGGCGATGCGCAGGCCCTCGGCATCGACCGTGAAGCGGGCCGGGGCGGTGGCCGGGGATGCCTCTGCCGCCTGCCTTTCCGGCCGCAGGCGGCGCAGGATGGCGCGGACCCGGGAGACCACCTCGCGGGGGCTGAAGGGCTTGGCCACGTAATCGTCGGCCCCCAGTTCCAGGCCGACGATGCGATCCACCTCGTCGGCGCGGGCGGTGAGGAAGAGCACTGGCACTTCGGAGAAGCGGCGCAGGCCGCGGCAGACGTCGTAGCCGCTCAGGTCGGGGAGGCCCACGTCCAGCACTACCAGATCGTGGCCGTTGCCTTGCAGCAGCGTCAGGGCTTCGCCACCCAGGGTGCAGCAGTCAACCGCGAAGCCGTCGGCCTTGAGGGCATAGGCGAGGGTGTCGGCAATGGCAGGTTCGTCGTCGACGATGAGGATTTTCATGGCTGTGACTCGTGAATGGTTACCCGATCCTCCGTTCGGGCTGAGCTTGTCGAAGCCCGGGATGGACCTTCCCAGGCCCAGGATTAAGCACCCTTCGACAAGCTCAGGGCGAACGGTTTGTGGGGTGCTGGATGAATATTGCGCCAGCCGATATTACGCCAGCCGCCCCTGCTCAGCCGTTGTTATTGTTGTTGTTATTATTATTGTTGTTATTGTTGTTGCTGCTCGTTTCCTTCTTCTTCGGCTGGGCAGCAACCGCGCCGGGCAGGGTCAGGATGAGGCCGGCGGTGCCGAGCATCACCAGCTTGCCGCCGTCGCCATATGCCGCTGTTTCGATGGCGGAGATCTTCTTGCGGTCGCACCACACGGTGCGGGGTTGCTTGGCGTCGGGCACCGAGAAGCTGTGGACGACGCGGCCCTGGGCATGGCAGAAGATGCCGTTCTGGTGATAGACCGCGTAGGCGTCGCGGTTGGCGTCGTTGGTCAGCCATTTCACCAGCCATTCCTCCATTTCCGTGCGCGGGCGGCTGTCCTCCAGGCGCAGGGCGTTGAGGAAGCATTCGACGGTGTAGGCGGCGCGTTCCAGATCCTGGGGGCCCATGGTCATTCTCCTGGCAGGGTGTGGAATTCGAAATTCTGGAAAGGCAGGTTGACCGCCTGGATATGGTAGAAGGCGTTGGCCTTCTGCTTCTGGTAGTGGTAGTCCCGCAGGTAGCCGGTGGTGACGAGGAGGTTGTTGCGCACGCCGCGCCGGGCATGGGGCCGGTACAGGGCGAGGAGGCCGGTGAGGTCGGCCATCAGCCATTCCGGCCCCAGGGGGCTGGGTTCCAGGCAGTTGCGGAAGAGCTGCCAGGTGAAGATGTGCTCTTGCTTGGTGCGCTTCTCGTCGCCATAGACCACGGGCGTGTCCCGCAGCACCTGCAGATACAGGGTGTTGCGGATGGGCTCCGGGCAGGCGGCGGCGAACAGCTCGGCCCGCGCGTGCAGGCGCAGGCCGTCGCCGGGGGCCAGGGTGTGCCAGTCGGTGCGGGTATTCAGGAGCTGCGACTGCAGGGGCACCTTCTCGCCGTTGATTTCCATGATCCAGGCGTCGTCCCGGTAGAGCTGCTGCAGGATCGGGTCGGCGGCGATGAGGGCGGCCAGGGTGTTCCTGTCCTCCTGCAACTCGTGGGGCAGCCGCAGGGCCGGGGGCGGCGGCGCCGGCGGTTCGGCGAAGGCCAGGGACGGGTGCATGGCGGCGGCGTAGTCGCGGGCGTCGGCGGCCTGTTCCTCGGCCGTGGCGGCCGGGTAGCTGCGGGGATTGTCCCGGTAGAGGGCCTGCTGCAGTTCGCAGGTATAGGAGCGGCCGTTCCGGCGCTGATACTTCACCACCGGGCAGCCGGTGTGGCAGCGGGACAGGTGGCCGCAGCCCCGGCACTGGGCGTCGAAGCCGAATTCCTGGTGGATGGCGGCGATCTTGCGGGCGCCGGTGGCGAGGATGGCGTCGATGGGTTCCTCGAACACATTGCCGTAGCGGAAGGCCTCGATGCCCTGGCCGCGCACGCAGGAATAGACGGCGCCGTCGCTTTGCAGCAGGTAGAAGCGCTCGCCGCAATTGAAGGCGTTGGTGCAGTAGCCGGGGGTGAATTCGTCGAACCAGTGGCGCTTGAGGCCTTCTTCCAGCTCGGTGCCGGTGAAGGCGGCGTGGAGGGCGTCGTAAAGGGCCAACTGCTGGGCTTCCATGGCCGGGGCCAGGGCGGCGGCGCCCTTGGCGGCGTCGTTGAGGGCCGAGGGGAAGGCGAACATGAGGTTCATCCGGTTCATGTCGAAGCCCAGTTCCCGGTGGATGAACCAGATGTCGTCGATGAGGGCGGGAATGTCCGCCAGGTGCTCCGCCGAGAGGGTGGCGGAAATTTTCTTGGCGTGGGGGTAACGGGCCAGCAGCTTCAGGTTGTCGTGGGTCTTCTCCAGCCAGCCGGCGCCGCCCCGGGTGACCCGGTGGCGCTCGTGCAGGGCCAGGGGCAGGTCGATGCTGGCGCTCACCGAGACCTGGTGTCGGTCGAAAAGGTCGTAGAGGGGGGCGAACTTGAAGAGGTTGGTCTTGATGTGGGGCGCCGATTTCCTGTGGCCCAGGGCGGTGAGGGCGTCGAAATGCTTCAGGTAGTGCCGGCGGATGAGGGCGAACAGTTCCTCCAGCACCGCCGGCGGCAGGGCGGTCACCTCGCCGCCGTGGAGCGAGACGTTGAAGGCCAGCACCCTGGCGGCCTCCAGGGCCTCCAGCGTGTGGCGCAGGGTGGCCACGGCCCGGGCGCTGTCGGCCTTGAGGGAGGCAGTGGTGGTCTGCTCCCCCAGGTAGCAGTAGTCGCAACTCAGGTTGCAGAAGAGGGTGGGGACGTAGAGCAGGTGGATGCTGCGCTGGAAGTCCGTGGCCGTGGCGGGCAGCCGGTCATTCATGGACGTAGGCCCGGGGGATGCCGGTGGTTTCCACCGCCGGCGCGTCCCGCAGCACCTTGGCGATGAGGTTGCGGGAGACCTTGGCGAATTTCTCCGCCTTGTTGCGGGCGATCTTAGGCGCCTTGCGGGCGTTGGTGGGGAACTTGTCCCGCTCCAGGACGAAGGGGCGCTCGCCGGCGGAGAACAGTTGCAGGATGCCGGCGTCTTCGTCGAGCTGCATGCGCGCCACGTTGCGGTAATAGACGATGCTTTGCCCGCAGATGAGGTAGCGCGGGCCGATGCAGATCTTCTTGCGGGAGGCGAGAGCGACGAAGAGCGCCACGGCGATGAGGCCGAGGGCGGGGAAAAAGCCCAGGGCCGCGAAAACGATGCCGGCCGCGCCGAGGATCACTGCCGCGATCAGTTGGCCGCGGCTCCGATAGCCGGCGCCGGGGTGCTGGTATTTCCAGGTGGCGAAGGAGGGAGCGTTCATGGTTGCGGATGAAAATTTTACGTCGGCACGGCGACATCTCCACCGTTCGGGCTGAGCCTGTCGAAGCCCGAGGTGAACCGCCCTTCGACAGGCTCAGGGCGAACGGCCTGGGGGAACGCGAGGAATTGCCGGGCAGCTACCGGTGGTGCCGCCATCATGCCAGAAACCGAAGTAAGGTTCGTGACCACCTTTCGGGTAAAATCAACCCTTTATCCACCGGCGGGTCCGCTCCCGCCCCAGGCAAGCCGCAGACCATGACCCAGAATACCTCCCTCTCCTACCGTGACGCCGGCGTCGACATCGATGCCGGCGACGCCCTCGTCGACCGCATCAAGCCCCTGGCCAAGAAGACCCTGCGCGAAGGCGTGCTGGGCGGCATCGGCGGCTTCGGCGCCCTCTTCGAGGTGCCCAAGCGGTACCAGGAGCCGGTGCTGGTCTCCGGCACCGACGGCGTCGGCACCAAGCTCAAGCTCGCTTTCCAACTCAACCGCCACGACACCGTCGGCCAGGACCTGGTGGCCATGAGCGTCAATGACATCCTGGTCCAGGGCGCCGAATCGCTGTTCTTCCTCGACTACTTTGCCTGCGGCAAGCTGCACGTGGACACCGCAGCCAGCGTCGTCGGCGGCATCGCCAGGGGCTGCGAACTGGCCGGCTGCGCCCTCATCGGCGGCGAAACCGCCGAGATGCCCGGCATGTACCCGGACGGCGAATACGACCTGGCCGGCTTCGCCGTCGGCGTGGTGGAAAAGAGCAAGATCATCGACGGCTCGACCATCGCTTCGGGTGACGTGGTTCTCGGGCTGGCCTCCTCCGGCGCCCATTCCAACGGCTACTCCCTGGTGCGCAAGATCATCGAGCGCAGCAACCCGGACATGAATGCCCCCTTCGATGGCGAGCGTACCCTGGCCGACGTGGTCATGGCTCCCACCCGCATCTATGTGAAGCCCGTACTGCAACTGATGCAGAAGGTGACGGTGAAGGGCATGGCCCACATCACCGGCGGCGGCCTCCTGGAAAACGTGCCCCGCGTCCTGCCCGACAACACCGTCGCCGAGTTGCAGAAGGCCGCCTGGCCGCGCCCCAAGCTCTTCGACTGGATGCAGGCCGAAGGCAACGTGGCCGAGAACGAGATGCACCGCGTCTTCAACTGCGGCATCGGCATGGTGATCGTCGTCGCCGCCGCCGATGCGGACGCCGCCCTGGCCGAACTGCAGGCCGCCGGCGAGCAGGTTTACCGCATTGGCGAAATCCGCGCCCGCGCTGGCGACGAAGCCCAGACCATCGTGGTCTGACCGACTCGCATTCAAACCGATACTTTGTCGACTTCGCCTTGCCGTGCTACAGCACTGCCGGCGGCTCGTCTTCGCGTCTCGATTTGAATGCGGGTCGGTGTAAGCGCCTCCTGGCGGTGGGGCTGGCCGGGCTACTCCTGGCCGCTCCCATCCAGGAAGGCTGGGCGGCAACCAAGAAGGCGCCGCCGACCGCCAAACCGGGCCAGGCCGCCCGCCATCGCCCGGCGCCCAAGGCGCTTCCCCGCCGACCGCCCGCGGAACTCGGCGCTGCCGAAATCCTGCCCGACCATCCCGGCGTCCACGGCCGGGCCAGCTTCTACGGCCACGGCTTCCAGGGCCGGCGCACGGCCACCGGCGACCGCTTCGACGTGCGGGGCTTCACCGGCGCCAGCAACCATTTCCCCCTCGGCTCCTGGGTGGCGGTACGCCGCCTGGACAGCAACCGCTGCGTCGCCGTACGCATCAACGACCGCATGGGCGCCTCCCGGCGGCGGGTCATCGACCTCTCCCGCGGCGGCGCCCAGGAACTGGGCACGATCGGCGCCGGCGTCGCCCTGGTCCGCGTCGTCCCCCTGGCGGGCAAACCCGGTCGGCCGGGGCGGCTGCCGGCGGAACTTTGCCAAGGCATTGCGGAGGGGGAAACGGATTTGCCCTGCGCCGATTGCGAGGCGGGGGGTGGAGCGGGGCTGCGCTTGCCCGGGGTGCTGGATTCGGATGCCGGCGGGCGATGAGCCCGAAAAACAGCTGGACGGCGGGCCCCGCGGAATAGGTTTTGCAACCGCCCCTTTCCAGATGGCATGGCGCCATTGCCGGCATCGACCATTGCATCTATAAAGAGATTGACGGTCCTGCGAGGCCTCATCTGCCGGTTGTGCGGGGTTTCGCGGGGACAAGTCGAAAGGCCATCAGAAGCCTTGTCGTGAGGGTAATGGAGATCGGTGAGTCTCTCTGCGACCGCGACTTTGGGGAGGTGCCATGTTATCCCGTCATATCCTTTTGGGCTTGGGGCTGCTGCTGGCCTCAGGGTCTGCCCCGGCCAGCCTTTTCCAATCCCGGCAGGTGCTGGCGTTCGAGTTTCCCAGCGTGGTTTACACCCAGCATGCGCCGCTGACGCCCCAGAATCTGCCGTTGGCCACGCATAGCGAGCATCAGACGCTGCAGTTCGCCGGGTTCGACACGTCCCTGGGTAGCCTCAAGAATGCCTACCTGTCTTACGAGGGGACCTATGCCATCCAGTATTTGGTCACGGCCGGAACCCGTCCCCCGCACTGGGACGAGAGTGCCGTATGGGGAGGCAGCGTGGCCGGGATGGCCTATTACGCCTATGCGTTCGGCCTGACTGCCGACAGCCTCGGCGGCCCGATCGCCGCGACGGTCGAGCACGGCGCGATGACCACCACCGTCGCCGGTCGTCGCCACAGCGGCCTCTACTACTATAACTTCGATGGCAGCGGCCCCAAGGACGCGGGGGACGGCACGATTGACGGCGCGTACCGCTGGGAACCCTGGGTGAACGGAGGCGACCTGAACGTGCCGCTGCTCGACCTGGCGGATGGACTCGACGTTTGGGGGACGACGGTCGACGTCGATCTGGAGAAGAAGCTCACCCTCTACATGGCCCCCTTCTTCAGTTCCTTCGAGGATCCCGACGAATCCTATGTCTACAACGATCTCAACACCTGGTTCGGCAAGTTGGCGCTGACTTACGAATACGAGGCCAGTGGACCGGTTCCGGTGAGCGAGCCTGGCGCACTGCCGCTTGTCGTCATCGGCATGTTGCTGCTCTTGCGGCCGAACCGGGCTGTGAGGTGGGATTGCCGCCGGGGCAAACGGTCGTAGGCAACTTAGGAGCCTGGCCTCCTTAAGCCCCCGAGGCGGCGAATCTGCCGGTCACGGCTGTGGCGGTGCCTGCCCGGGGCCGGAACGCTGCAGGCGATAGACCTTGTGTATGCATCGCGGGTCGGCGGAGCGGCCCGAATCGTGCCGGGTCGCGTGATGGAGTTCGGCGTGGAGCAGTTCGATGGCGAAATAGCCCTTGTAGAGGGAAATGATTTCCGCCGAGGACGCCATGTTGTCGGAGGCCCTCTCGTCATTGTCCAGGTCCTCGACCGTGATGAGCAAGACGTAGCAGTCCGCCGGCAGGATGGCGTGCAGGTGGGCGACGTAGTATTCGCGCAGATTCTCCGGTAGGGCGGTGAGGGCGGCGCGGTCGTAGACGGCGCGCACCCCAAGGAGATCATCGCGGGTCAATCCAAAAAAATCGCCGCAGTAGATGTCCAGGCGGTCCTCCGTCCAGCGGGTCAGATCGGCGTGTTGCTGGCGCCTGGGGGTGAGCCGGGCCGCCTTGAAAAACGCCTTGACTGCCACGGGGCTCAGTTCGACCCCGACGACGTGGTGGCCCCGCCGGTGGAACCACATCAGGTCCAGGCTCTTGCCGCACAACGGGACGAAGACCCGTTCGTCCTTCCCGAGGCCGAACACCGGCCAGAAGCGAGCCAGCAGCGGGTGCACGTGGGCGAGGTGAAACGGAATCTGATTGGCGCGCCAGCCTTTTTTCCAGAGCGCGTGGTCCGGATGAGCCATCGATCGACCCTTGCAAAGCGTTGGAAGCCCGCAATCCGGATCGCACGGCGGGAAGGTTTGCTCTTCAAGGCCGTGGGCGCATATTCAAGCGCAAGCACTATGCGCCGATGTCGCGGGTAAAGCAATTGCTGGGCGGGGTGGCGACGTTCATTCTCGCCGGAGTTGTAGTGCGGCCATGCATGGGGAGCCCGGCCATTCTGTTGCCCGCCATCCTCGGCTGCCGGCGGGATCGCCTTCCCCGGCCTGGGCCACCAGGAAGTTGAAATCCCCATGCTCCCGGAGTACGGTACCGGGAAAGGGACCTGCCGCCGGAACCTGCCTCCGGGGCTCGGCAGCCTGCCAATGAGGAAGACCATGATCATCGAATCCATAGCGCGGCCGTCCACCGCTATCGTCCAGGGATTTCGCGATCTCCTGGCCTACGACTCCATCACCTGCGCCCTCTCCGACAGCATGGGGCGCTTCAACGCCATGACTGCCGACATGCGCCCCCTCTTCGAGGGCATCCGTCTGGTCGGCACGGCGGTCACCGTCCGCACACTCGCCGCCGACCTGGCGGCGGCCTTCAAGGCCATCGACCTTTGCCAGCCGGGGGACATCGTTGTCATCGACGCCCACGGATCGGTCAACACCGCCTTCTGGGGCGAGAACATGACCATGTCCGCCCTCAACCGCGGCATAGTCGCGGCGGTGATCGACGGCGCCTGCCGGGACGTCGAGGAAATCCGCAAGATACGCTTTCCGGTGGTGTGCAAGGGCATCGTCCCCAACGTAGGGGCCATCGCCGGCTACGGGGAGGTTAACGTGGCCATCCAGTGCGCCGGCGTCCCGGTGTCGCCGGGGGACATCATCGCCATCGACGGTAACGGCGTGGTCGTGGTTCCCCGGCAGGACGCCGCTGCTGTGCTGGACAAGGCCCGGCGTCTGCTGGAGACGGAGCACCTCCTGCAAGAAAAGATCAAGGCCGGTGCAACCATCGGCGAACTGGTTGGCATCGACGAGATATTCAAGAACACCTTTTCCTACCAGGACCGGGCGGTGGGCCACCGCTGAATTGCTGCCGACGGCCGCGCTCCCGACATCGCCGCTCCTCGGCCATTGGCTTCGACAATCTCAACCTGAACAGCGCCGGGTGCTGGTTTGCCGGACACGCACCCTATCGGGAGGCGGGCAGGTGCACACCGGCGGCCAGCCGAAGTGCGCCCCGAGCCGGTTACCGTCCGCCGCAATGACTGCCGCCAAGACCGCCACCGGAACCTCTTCGGCGCCGTCCGGTCAGTCGGTTAGAATCACAAATTGCTGACCGTTCGGTCATTAACGCCGAGACCTCCCGATGTCGCCCAAACACCCCCTCGTTCTCGCCCTTTCCGTGGCCGGCCTGGCTGCCTTGGGCTATGTCGCCTATTCCGTCAATCGTGCGCCCGCCGCCGCCCCGGGTTCGCCGCCGGCGGCTGTGGTGCCGGGCAAGCCTGGGGCCGGCGGGCCGCCGGGGGGATTTGCCCTGGCGGTGGAGGTGGCCAAGGTGGCGCCGGCGACCTTTGTGGACGAGGCCAATGCCGTGGGCACCCTGAAGTCGGCGGAATCGGTGCTGCTGCGCCCGGAGGTGGCCGGGCGGGTGGCGGCCATCGGCTTCCGCGACGGGGCGGCGGTGGGCAAGGGCAGCCTGCTCATCACCCTGGATGCCTCGGTGCAGGAAGCGGAACTGCAGCAGGCCAGGGCCAACCTGGCCCTGGCCAAGGCCAACTACGAGCGCAATCTCGAACTCCTGGGCAAGAAGTTCGTCAGTCCCCAGGCGGTGGATAACGTGGCGGCGACCCTCAAGATCCAGGAGGCGGCGGTGCAACTGGCCGAGGCCAAGGTGGCCAAGACCCGCATCAAGGCGCCTTTCGACGGCGTCATCGGCCTGCGCAACGTGAGCGTCGGCGATTACGTGAAGGAAGGCCAGGATCTGGTCAACGTGGAGGATACCGGCAGCCTCAAGGTGGACTTCCGCCTGCCCGAGGCCTATCTCGGCCGGGTGGCCCGGGGCCAGACGGTGGAGGTGACGAGCGACGCCCTGCCGGGCAGCCGCTTCACGGCGCAGCTGGATGCGGTGGACCCGCTGGTGGACCAGAACGGCCGGGCGATCTCCTGCCGGGCCCGCCTGGACAACCGGGCTGGCAAGCTCAAGCCGGGCATGTTCGTGCGCGCCCGCCTGGTCTTCGGCGAGCGCCAGGATGCCCTGATGGTGCCGGAGCAGGCCCTGGTCTCCGGGGTTGCCCCCATGGTCTTCAAGGTGGTCGACGGCAAGGCGGTGGCGGCCAAGGTGAAGATCGGCGTGCGCCGCGCCGGCCAGGTGGAAATTGCCGAAGGCCTGGCGGCAGGCGACCTGGTGGTGACCGCCGGCCAATTGAAGCTCAAGGACGGCGTGCCGGTGCGCGCCATCGGCGAGGGCGGGCCGGCAGCACCGGCCGGCGGGGGCGGGGCGGCGGGCAATGGCGCGCCCGGCGGCAAGCCGGCGGGGGGCCAATGAAGCTTTCCGACATCTGCATCAAGCGCCCGGTCTTCGCCACGGTGCTCTCCCTGGTGGTGATGCTGATCGGCATCGTCACCTACACCCGCCTGCCGGTGCGCGAATATCCCAAGATCGACGAGCCGGTGGTGACGGTGGATACCACTTACCGGGGCGCTTCGGCGGAGATCATCGAATCCCAGGTGACCAAGCCCCTGGAGGATTCCCTGGCCGGCATCGAGGGCGTGGAAGTGATCACGTCCATCTCGCGGGCCGAGAACAGCCAGATTTCCGTACGCTTCAAGCTGGAGCGGGCGCCGGACTCGGCGGCGGCGGACGTGCGCGACCGGGTTTCCCGGGTGCGCAACAAATTGCCCGACGCCGTGGATGAGCCGGTGATCGCCAAGGTGGAAGCGGACGCCAACCCCATCATCTGGGTTGCCTTTTCCTCCGACAAGCATTCCGCCCTGGAGGTGACCGACGTCGCCAGCCGCATCGTCAAGCCCCGCCTGCAGACCCTGCCGGGGGCGGCGGACGTGCGCATCTTCGGCGACCGCAAGTTCGCCATGCGCGTGTGGCTGGACCGGGAGCGCCTGGCCGCCTACCAGCTGACGCCGGCGGACGTGGAGGACGCCATCCGCAAGCAGAACGTGGAGGTGCCGGCCGGGCGCATCGAGAGCCGGCAGCGGGAATTTTCCGTGGTGGCCGACACCGATCTGCGAAACCCCCAGGAATTCGCCGCGGTGGTGGTCAAGACCAGCAACGGCTATCCGGTGCGCATCGGGGACCTCGGGCGGGTCGAGATCGGCGCCGCCTCCGAGCGCAGCACGGTGCGCTTCAACGGCAAATCGGCGGTGGCCCTGGGCGTCATCAAGCAGGCCACGGCCAACCCCCTGGAACTCTCCAAGGCCCTGCGGGCGGAGCTGCCGCGCATCATCGCCGAACTGCCGCCGGGGATGCGGGCCGACATCGCCTACGATTCCTCGATCTTCATCGAGCGCTCCATCGAGGCGGTGTTCCACACCATCGGCGAGGCCATCCTGCTGGTGCTGGCCATCATCTTCTTCTTCCTGCGCAACTTCCGGGCAACCCTCATTCCCCTGGTCACCATCCCGGTCTCCCTGGTGGGGGCCTTCGCCCTCATGTTCCTCTTCGGCTTCACCATCAACACCCTGACCCTGCTGGCCCTGGTGCTGGCCATCGGCCTGGTGGTGGACGACGCCATCGTCGTGCTGGAGAACATCTTCCGCCACATCGAGGAGGGCATGCCGAGGATGCAGGCGGCGCTCCAGGGGGCCAAGGAGATCGGCTTCGCCGTGGTGGCCATGACCCTCACCCTGGCGGCGGTCTATGCCCCGGTGGCCTTCATGACCGGGCGCACCGGCAAGCTCTTCATCGAATTCGCCCTGACGCTGGCCGGCGCCGTGCTGGTTTCCGGCTTCGTGGCGCTGACCCTGTCGCCCATGATGTGTTCCCAACTTCTGCGGCACGAGGAAAAGCACGGCAAGGCCTTCGTCGCCATCGAGAACTTCCTCTCCGCGCTCACCGAAGGCTACCGGCGGGTGCTGGCCGCCTCGCTGAAGCGGCGCTGGATCGTCCTCGCCGGCTTCGCCGTGGTGGCAGGGGCCTGCGTCTTCCTGCTGCAGGCCCTCAAGTCGGAACTGGCGCCGGTGGAAGACCGGGGCGTCATCCTCGGCGTCTTCACCGGTCCGGAGGGGGCCACTCTCGATTACACCGACAAGTACGCCCGGCAATTGGAGGGCATCTACAGCCAGACCAAGGACGTGGAGCGCTTCTTTGTCGTGGCCGGCAACCCGACCGTGAGCCAGGGCATTTCCTTCATCGGTCTCACCGACTGGAACGACCGCTCCCGCCGGTCGCCGGACGTGGTCAAGGAACTCTTCCCCAAGTTCATGGGCATCCCCGGCGTCCTCGCCTTCCCGGTGACGCCGCCCTCCCTGGGGCAGAGCCCTCGGGAGCGGCCCATCAACTTCGTGGTGGTGACCTCGGCCTCCTACGAGGAACTGCAGCGCGTCACCGGCCAGATCCTCGCCGAAGTGGCAAAAAACCCCGGGTTGACCAACGTCGATACCGACCTCAAGCTCAACAAGCCGGAACTGTCCGTGGTGGTGAACCGCGACAAGGCTGCCGACCTGGGGGTGCCGGTGGAAACCATCGGCCGCAGCCTGGAGACCATGCTCGGCGGCCGCCAGGTCACCCGCTTCAAGAAGGACGGCGAGCAGTACGACGTGATCGTGCAGGTGGGCGACGCCGACCGGGCCACCCCCGGCGACATCAGCGACATCTACACCCGGGGCCGCGACGGCAGCATGATCTCCCTGGCCAACCTGGTTTCGGTCACGGAAACGATTTCCCCCCGTGAACTCAACCACTTCGCCCAGCGCCGGGCCGTCACCCTTACCGCCAACCTGGCGCCGGGCTATACCATGGGCGAGGCCCTCGCCTTCCTCGACGGTGTCGCGGCCAAGGTGCTCAAGCCCGGCTACGCCGTCGATTACAACGGCCAGTCGCGGGAATTCCGCCAGTCGTCTTCGTCCCTGGCCCTCACCTTCGGCCTCGCCCTGGCTTTCATCTACCTGGTGCTGGCGGCCCAGTTCGAGAGCTTCCGCGATCCCTTCATCATCATGCTGACCGTGCCCCTGTCCATGGCCGGGGCGCTGCTCGCCCTCTGGCTCGCCGGCGGCACCCTCAACGTCTATAGCCAGATCGGCCTGGTCACCCTGGTGGGCCTCATCACCAAGCACGGCATCCTCATCGTCGAATTCGCCAACCAGTTGCGCGGCAAGGCAGGTCCCGGCGGCGGACAGGCGCAGGGCCGGGACGCCAAGGAAGCGGTGGTGGAGGCGGCGGTCATGCGCCTGCGGCCCATCCTCATGACCACCGGCGCCATGGTGCTGGGGGCCATCCCCCTGGCCCTGGCCGTCGGCGCCGGTTCCGAAACCCGCCAGCAGATCGGCTGGGTCATCGTCGGCGGCCTGTTGGTAGGGACCTTCTTCACGCTCTTCGTGGTGCCGACGGTGTATTCCCTCCTGGCGCGCAAGGAGACCCAAGCGGTCCTTGTGTAAGGACCCATTTCCCGCCACAATGCAATTGTCATTGCGGAGGGTGACATGGGTGAATTTCGTGTATTTGTCGTCGATGACGACGCAACGAGCCGCCTGCTGTTGGCGGGTCTGCTGGAAGACGATTGCGCGGTGGAGGTGTTTCCGTCCGGGGCCACATGCCTGGACCGGGTGCGCTCGGTCCGGCCGGACATGTTCCTCCTCGACGTGAAGATGCCGGCCATGGACGGCCACGAGTTGTGCCGGCGGTTGAAGGCGGGTAGCGAGACCCAGGCCATACCCGTCACCTTCGTCTCGGCCCGGGACAGCATCGAGGAGCGTCTCGCCGCCTACGAAGCCGGAGGGGACGACTACATCGTCAAGCCCTTCGAGCCCCAGGAACTGCGCAACAAGGTGCGGGTGGCCGAACGCATCATCGAGGAAAAACGCCTTCTCGGCGAGCGAGCCGGGTTCGCCCAGCGCACGGCACTTTCCGCCATGGCTGGCATGAGCGAACTGGGGGTGGTCATTCACTTCCTCAGCCACTCTTTCACATGCGCCGGGCTGCGCCAGATCGGCAATGCCCTGCTCGATGCCTTGCAGCACTACGATCTCCAGGGCGCCGTGCAGTTGCGTCTGGGCGGGGAGATCCTCTCCCTCGGCACCGGCGGTCCGAACCTGCCGCTGGAGGCGAGCATCCTCAAGCACGTTTCCACCGCCGGCCGCGTCTTCCAGTTCAAGAGCCGCTGCGTCTTCAATTACGGCCGGATCACGCTGATGGTCCACAACATGCCGGAGAGCGCGAGCGAGCGGGCCGGGCGCCTGCGCGACAATATCAGCATACTGGCGGAAGGGGCCGATGCGCGCCTCCAAGCCATCGAGCTGGAACGACAGAACAGTTGCCGGGAGCAGGGCGTGTTGCGGGCCTTGCCCAAGGTCCATGGCGCCCTCGAGGCGGTGCAGGCCAACTACCGCCGCAATTGCTTCCAGTTGACCCAGTTGATGATCGGCTACGAGGAAGCCCTCGCCAAATCCTTTGTCAGCCTGGGCCTGACCGAAGCCCAGGAGGAATTCCTGACCGGCATGGCCCGGGACTACATGCAGAAGATGGTGGCCGCCCAGGACCAGAGCCTGGGGATCGTCCGCAGCCTGGAAGGCGTGGCGCGCACCCTGGAAGAGCTGGTGGGGCGCGAGGCGAAAGCCGCCGGTTGAAGCGGCGCGTCAGGGCGCCAGGAAGCGGCCGACGCGGGCGGCGAGACGGTCCGTCAGGTCCGGCGCCAAGCAGTCGAACGGCTCCGCCGGCAGCGAGTTGGTCAGCCAGGTGATCTGCCGCTTGGCTAGCTGGCGGGTGGCGAAGACGCCCCGGTCGCGCAGTTCGCCGGCGGGGATGAGGCCATCCTGGGCTTCCCATACCTGGCGGTAGCCGACGCAGCGCATCGAGGGCAGATCGAGATTCAGCCGGTACTTGCGGCGCAGGGCGGACACCTCGTCGGCCAGGCCGGCCGCCAGCATGGCGTCGAAACGGTCGGCGATGCGGCCGTGCAGCGTGGCCCGGTGGGAAGGCAGCAGGCCCAGGGAGAGGAAGTCATAGGGCGGCGGCGTCGCCTCGCTGGCAGCCAGCCAGTCGGCCATGGGGCGGCCGCTGACGCGGTAGATTTCCAGGGCGCGCTGGATGCGCTGGCTGTCGGTGGAGTGCAGGCGGGCAGCGGTGACCGGGTCGTGACGGGCCAGTTCGGCATGCACTGCCGGCCAGCCCTCCGCCGCCGCCTGGGCGTCGATGGCGGCCCGCACGGCGGTGTCGGCCGGGGGCAGTTGGGCCAGCCCTTGCAGCAGGGCGCGGAAGTAGAGCATGGTGCCGCCCACCAGCAGCGGCACCTTGCCTTGGGCGGTGATCTCCGCCATGGCCGCCAGGGCGTCGGTGCGGAAGCGGGCGGCGGAATAGGCCTCTTCCGGCGAGATGAGGTCGATCAGCCGGTGGGGATAGCGGCGCAGGGTCTCGGCGTCGGGCTTGGCGGTGCCGATATCCATGTCGCGGAAGACCTGGGCCGAATCGACGCTCACCAGGGCCACCGGGAAGCGGTCCGCCAGGGCCATGGCGGCGGCGGTCTTGCCGCTGGCCGTGGGGCCCATGAGCAGGATGGCGGGGGGAAGCGGGGCGGTGGCGGTCATGGCCGGCGGAATCCTACCATCGGGCCGGAGCGAGTGCGACTTTGCCCGGCGGCCGCGGGGTGAGAAAATGGCGGGCATCATGAGCGAAAACCTGAACCTTCCCCTGGCGGCCATCCGCTACACCCCCGAAACCCCGGTCGAAACCCTCTTCAGCCAGGCCGTGCGTGCCCTCCAGGCCCGCGGCGTGCGCGTCGGCGGCGTCGTCCAGCACGACGTGGCGGGCGACGCCGGGCGCATCTGCCAGATGGAGCTGGAGGACCTGGCCAGCGGCCGGCGCATCGCCCTCTCCCAGGATCTGGGCAGCGGCTCCGTTTCCTGCGGGGTCGATTCCTCGGGCCTGGCGGAAGCGGCCATGGCCATCCGCCGGGCGGTGGAGGCCGGCGTCGACCTGGTGGTCATCAACAAGTTCGGCACCCAGGAAGTCGAGGGCGGCGGCCTGCGGGACGAGATGGGCGTCGTGGCGGCGGCCGGCGTGCCGCTGCTGACCGCCGTCGGCGACCGTTACCTGCAGCAGTGGCTGGATTTCACCGGCGGCGAATCCGCCCTGCTGGCGCCTACGGTGGAGGCCGTGCTGGCCTGGTGGGACAAGCTTTCCGCGGCGTAGGCGGTCAGTCCCGCACCACTGTCCGCTTGCCGTCCACCTCCTTCACCGAGGCGGCCACGTCGAAGAAGCGGTGCATGCCGTGGTCCATGCAGGAATCGCAGAACTTGTTGTCCAGGCGGACCTGGAGGAGCTGCTCCAGGGAAGTGTCCAGGTAGCTGGGACTCAGGGTGGGGAAGGTCAGGTTGCTGCAATGGACCACTGACGTATTCCAGCGCACCACCGGAAAGACCTTGAGCATGAAGCAGTTGCGGCTGGCGTTGCGCTGGGCGTAGGCGAGCTGGTCCTCGATGGGGAAGTAGAGCAGTTCGTTGGCGCGCACCATCTCCTGGGGCAGGGGCTCGCCGTAGATGACGTTGCGCAGCACGTATTCCGGGAAGATCTGGGCCAGGATGGGCAGGAACTGGAAGCCGAGTTCCGCGGCCAGGGCGGCGATGGCGTCGTAATCCTCCTGCATGTTGTGCTTGTACATGTGGTAGTGGATGCGCACGGCGGTGTCGGCCTGGTGCTCGTCGATGAGGCGGCGCAGTTCGTAGAGGTTCTTGCGGAACACCTCCCACTTGCCGCCGGTGCGGGTCAGGTCGAAATTGGCGCCGACGCCGGAGCAGGGCACCACCAGCACTTCCGGCTGGGCCGCCACGACCTTGGCCAGGTGGCGAGCGTCGTTGAGGTTGGTGGAAATCTCGCAGGCCACGCCCAGTTCCGAGGTGATGGCGACGATTTCGGCGATTTCCGGGTTGAGGAGCGGCTCCCCCCACAGGTAGAGATAGACCGAGTTGAGGAAGGGGATTTCCTCCCGCATTTTGGTGAGCACCCGCCGGTAGTCGGCGGCGCTCATGAAACCACCCTTCTTGTTGGCGCCGGGAACCCCCATGTTGCAGGTGATGCAGTGCAGGTTGCAGAGGCCGGCGACTTCGATGGTGGGCAGGTAGTCGCAGAGGTCGGTGGTGATGAACCAGGTCTCGTGGCGTTTCAGGCCCACCTGCTCGCATTGCTCCATGGCCCAGCGCTTGGTCTGGCGGTGCTTGGCGGTGATGACGACGAGGGCGTCCCCGGCCAGTTCGGCAAAGAAGCGGTCGGGATGGATCACCGGCTGGCCGCGCTTCCTGCCGTTGGGGATGGGGCGGGAATCGACGAAGCCGCCGATGTCGAGGCCCAGGCGGGTGAACAGCTTGAGGAAGCCGATGCCCTCCAGATTGACGGAGAAGAGATAGACCTTGCGGCCGGCGGCGAAGGCCTTGAATTGATCGAGGGAGATTTGCGGGGCGTTGCTCATGGTGTCGATTCGTCCAGGGTGGCGGCGAAGGTGGGGTGGCGGCGGGCCAGGACCGGCAGGTCCAGGCGGTGCAGGCCGTGATTCTGGCAGCTAGCGCAGTGGGGCGCCCGATGGCGGTGCGCCAGCAGCTCCGCCCAGGAGACGGCCAGGTAGTCCGGGGCCAGGCGGGGGGATTGGTAGAGGTGGCAAAGCCCCACCGAACGGTCGGCGCCGATGACCGGGAACACCCGCTGCGACAGGCAGGGCAGGTTTCCGTCGGCGCGGGCGGCGGCGAGGGCCCCGTCCAGGTCCCAGGAAAGTTCCGGAAAGCGGCCGGCCACCGGGCCGCCGGCCAGGCAGGCCGCCAGCAGGGGATCGTAGGGGCTGGGGTAGGGCATTTCCGGGGAGAGGAGGATGGGGCTGTCGGCGAGCAGGCGGGTCCAGCGGGCGAGGGTGTCCGGCGCCTGGCCACGGCGGCGGGCGACCTTGAGGAGCACCCGTGTCCTGCGGTCTGGGACAAGGGTCGCCCGCAAACGTTCCAGGCGGGCCAGGAAGGCGGTAGCCCCGGGGCCGTCCAGGTCCGGCGCCAGCAGGTTGAGGCGGCTGGGGGCGGCGGCGAGGAGTGCCGGCAGGGCATCGTCTGCGGCGAGGGCGGTGGTGACGGTGCAGGGCACCCTGGCCTCGGCGGCGGCGACGAGTTCCGGCAGCGCCGGGTGGGCGAGGGGGTCGCCCTGCCAGGCGAGTTCCAGGTGGCAGAGCAGGGGCTGATCGGCGAGGAGCTTGGTCAGCACCCGGCCGAAATCGGCGGCCGGTAGGCAGGCGCCGCCGGGGGCGGCGACTTCGACGACCGCCGCCGGTCGGGGCAGGATGAGGTGGCTGAAATAGTCGCGGTCCCGCACCAGGCCGGCCGCTGCGCAGGCGGTTTCGGCCGCCCGGCGGAAGGCGCCGCTGGCGATGACCACCACCGGCCGCTTTGCCGCGGGGAGGGTTAGGACGGCATCCACCGCCTCCACCGGCAGGCCGTGGGCCACTTCCCCGCCGGGTCGGCTGTGGAGGAAGGCCCGCGGCGAGAGGCCGCAGCGGCGCAGGCTCACCAGGGCATCCAGCCCCAGGTCGCCGGTTCCCCAGATGACCACCGGGCGCCCGTCGGCCCGGGCCCGCACGGCATCGGGGGCTAGGCCCTGGAGGGTGGTCAGTGGCACCACGTCAGGCCTGGGCGCGGAGGATGGCGGCCACGGCGGCGAGGTCGATGTCCTGGCGTTCGCCCAGGGGCTGGAAGCCTTTGTCGGCCACGAGGGCGGTGACTTCTTCGGCGACCTTGCCCGCCTCCATGTCCAGTTGCGAGAAGCGGGTGGCGACGCCAAGGCGGTGGAAAAAGGCTTCGGTGGCGTCAATGGCGGCGGCCGCTACGGCGGCATCGTCACCGGCGAGCCCCCAGACGCGGCGGCCGAACTGGGCCAGGCGTTGCCGCTTGCCGGCCAGGCAGTGGCGATGGACGCCCCCCAGCACCAGGGCCAGGGTCTGGGCGTGGGGCAGGTCGTAGAGAACGGTGAGTTCGTGGCCGATGGCGTGGGTGGCCCAATCCATGGGCTGGCCGCGGTTGATGGTGCCGTTCTGGGCCTGGGCGGCGCACCACATGGCGGTGGCGCGCAGGTCGTAGTCGTCGGGCCGGTCGAGGAGGGGCTCGGCGATTTCCACCAGGGTGGCGAGGATGGCCTCGGCCTGCCGGGCCTGCAGGGGGGAGGCGGTGTCGTGGGTGGCGTATTGCTCGAGGACGTGGACGAAAGTGTCGATCAACCCCAGGGCCGTCTGGGCCCGGGACAGGCCAAGGGTGGTGGCGGGGTCGAGGATGCTGAAGCGGGGATAGAGGGCGGGCAGGAAGAAACCCTGCTTGCTGCGGGTGGCCCGGCGGCTGAGGATGAAGGAGTTGTTCACCTCGCTGCCGCTGGCGGGCAGGGTGAGGATGCAGCCGAGGGGCAGGATGTCCTTGGGCGGCGGCGCTTCCCGGGTGATCAGGCGCCAGGGGTCTTCGCCGCTGAAATGGGCGGCCAGGGCGACGAACTTGGCGGCGTCGGCCACCGAGCCGCCCCCCACGGCCAGGATGAAATCCACCTCGTGCTCCCGGGCCGTCTGCACGGCCCGGAGGCAGGTATCGTACTCCGGGTTGGGCTCGATGCCGGCGAATTCGACCACGGTCTTGCCGGCCAGGGCGGTCATGGCCTGGTCGTAGGCGCCGTTGCGGCGGGCCGAGCCCTGGCCGAGGAGCAGCAGGATGCGCTCGAAGCCGCCGAGTTCGCCGGGCATGCGGGCGATCATGCCCTTGCCGAAGATGACCTTGACCGGGTTGTAGGAATAGAAATTGTTCAAGATGGGGCTCCGGGGGCGGGGGCTGGATAGGTTCGTTATCGGCAAGTTATCGGGTAACTCAAACCGCCTCTTTACCCCGGGCGCACCAGGGTTATCCGCGGATGGCGGCGATGACCCGGGCCACGGCCTCCGGGCCGAGGGTGGGGCAGATGGGCAGGCTCAGGCAGCGGCGGGCCAGATCTTCGGCCAGGGGCAGGCGGAGGCCGGCGAAAGCCTCGGCGTAGGCCGGCTGGCAGTGGGGCGGAATCGGGTAATGCACGAGGGTGGCGATGCCCTGGTCGGTCAGGCGGGCCTGCAGGGCATCCCGGTCTGCCGCCGTGACGACGTACTGGTGCCAGGCGGAGCGACAGCCGGCGGTGTCGGGCAGGGGCAGGCCGAGACCGCTATCGGCGAGGGCGCTGCCATAGGCGGCGGCGATCTCGGCGCGGCGGGCGTTCCAGGCCGGCAGCCGGGGCAGCTTGGCCCGCAGCAGGGCGGCCTGCAGTTCGTCCAGGCGGGAATTGAAGCCGATGGCCTCGTGCCGGTACTTGACGCTGGAGCCGTAGTTGCGCAGGCGGCGCAGGCGCTCGGCCAGGGCGTCGTCGTCGGTGGTGACGGCGCCGCCATCCCCCAGGGCGCCCAGGTTCTTGCCCGGATAGAAGCTGAAGGCGGCGGCATGGCCCAGGCTGCCGGCGGGCCGGCCGGCATATTCGGCGCCGTGGGCCTGGGCGGCATCCTCGAGCAGGAAGAGACCATGGCGCTCGGCCAGGGCGGCCAGGGGCGCCATGTCTGCCGGGCGGCCGTAGAGGTGGACGGCGATGACGGCCCGGGTGCGCGGGGTGAGGGCGGCCTCCACCCGGGCCGGGTCCAGATTGCGGGTCTGCGGATCGATGTCCGCAGCCACCGGCGTGGCGCCGGCGTGGCTCACGGCGAGCCAGGTGGCGATGAAGGTCTGGCCGGGGACGATGACCTCGTCGCCGGGGCCGATGCCGGCGGCGAGGAGGCTGAGGGTGAGGGCGTCCAGCCCGTTGCCGGTGCCGATGCAGTGCCGGCTGCCGCAGCAGGCGGCGAATTCAGCCTCGAAGGCGGCCAGTTCAGGCCCCAGGATGTAATGGCCGGAGGCCAGCACCCGCCGGGCAGCGGCCGCCAGCTCCGCCGCCAGGGGGGCGTGCAGGGCGGCCAGGTCGAGGAAAGGGACGGCGGCGCTCACGCGGGGCGGGGCAGGCTGTCCACGATCCGGCAGTATTCCGGGTAGCTGCGGATGTAGTCGGCTTCGTTGTAATGGGCGGAGGCGAGCACCAGGCAGACAGAGCCGCTGGAGAAGTTGTCCAGCTCCCGCCAGATGAGGCGCGGCATGTAGAGGCCGAAATAGGAGCGGTTGAGGTGGTAGCGCTGGCGCTCCCGGCCGTCGTCCAGCACCACGTCGAAGCTGCCCGAAGCGGCGATGATGAACTGCTGGAGTTCCTTATGGGCGTGGCCGCCGCGCACCTCGCCGCCGGGCACGTCGTAGAGGTAGTAGACCCGCTGGATGGGGAAGGGGGCGTGGTGTTCCGCCTCGATGAAGGTGAGGTTGCCCCGGCTGTCGGTGACCCGGGGCAGGTCGATGAGGCGGCAGTCGGTGACCCGGCTGGCCGGGGCGGGGAGGGTCGGGACGCGCGGTGGGGACATCATGGCTCCTTGGCTGCGCCGATGACGACGCGGTTCTTGCCGCTACGCTTGGCTTCGTACATGGCTTCGTCAGCCCGCTTGACGATGTCGGCCTGGTTGTCGTCCGGCCCGACCTGGGTGACGCCGGCACTGAAGGTGATGAGGGTCTTCTGGTTGCCATGCATGAAAATGCGCCGGGTCAGCTCCCGCTGCAGGCGGGTGAGGGCCACCACCGCATCCTCGATGCCGGTCTCCGGCAGCAGGATAATGAATTCCTCGCCGCCGTAGCGGGCCACCGTATCCTGGGGACGCAGGGTATCGCGGCAGACGCTGGCCAGGTGGATCAGGGCCTGGTCCCCGCCTTCGTGGCCCAGGGTGTCGTTGAGCTTCTTGAAATTGTCGAGGTCGAGGACGGCGACGCAGAGCAGGGTGTCGTGGCGATTGGCCCGGGACAGCTCCTTGCCGAAGATTTCCTCCAGGCCGCGCCGGTTGAGGAGCCCGGTGAGCTGATCGTGGCGGACCAGCTCGCTGGCCGATTCCAGTTCCTTTTCCAGGGAGAGGATGCGGGCCTCGGCCTCGGAAACCCGCTGCTGGGCGGAGCGCAGCTCGTCCCGGGAGCGCTGGGCGTTCACCTGGATGGTGCGGGTCTCGCGCATCACTTCGGCCAGCACCGTCTCCAGTTCGCCGATATCGTTGGCGGCACTGATCTTCTCGGCGCAGACCTCGATCTTGTCGTGGTAATCGGATGTGGCGTCGGCAAATTCCGCCAACTGGTCGACGAAGCCGGCCAGCATGGATTTCAGGGCTTCCTTGGCTTCCTGCAGGCTGGCCTTGAGCTGGCTCTGCTTGAACAACACCTCCTTGAGGCGTCGCTCGGCGTCGTCCAGGGCACGCTGGGAGAGGGGCTTGCCGATGATGTCCCGGATCACCTCCACCTGGCCGTGCAGCCAGCGGTCATCGAGGACCAGCTCGGTCATGTTCTCCACCAGCAGCCGGAGAAGCTTGAGGAGGCTGCCGCGCAGCTCCGCCTGGTCTTCCGCCAGGAGCTCCAGCTTGAAGGCAAAGCGCTTGAGATAGGTGAGGAAATCCTCCAGTTCCTTGACGCTGCGCGCCTTGCGGATGTCGATGGCCAGCGCCCGAGCGTCCGCGGCCAATTGGGGCGATTCCACCAGTTGGGTGGAAATGGCGGTTTCCAGCGTGTAGGCGAAAAGCTCCCGTAACTCCGCCAGGAGCACCGCATTGCGGTCACCGCCGGCGGCCACCGCGGCGGCAGCCTCCACCGCCGGCAGGACGCCGCCCTCCTCGGCCGCCACGCCGGCCGGCGCTGCCGCCCAGCTTCGGACCAGGCTGGTCAGCCGGCCGTGCAGGGTTTCCGGGTTGGCGCCGGCACTCGCCAGGACGTGATCAAGGGACTCCCGCTTCTTGGCCTGGGTGAGCCCGCCCTGGCGGGTATCCCACAGCCGCAGCAGGTCGCCGATCAGCTCGCCCCAGCCGAGCCTCTGGCCCTCGGCCAAGGACGTGACGAATTCGGAGAGGCAGGTCCGGTAATCGTCCAGGCTCTCGTTCTTGATGGCCGTCTCCAGGGCCCGGGCCAGGCGCAACTGCTCGGGTGTGGCCCGCGGCAGGGCGCCAGCCAGGGAGCGCAGCGACTTTTCCGGGAAACGCTCCACCTCGGCGGTGCCGGAAATCTCGTGGTAGAGGGTGCGATAGTTGTCCGGGGTCGGGGGAATGCGGCGCATGGCAAGCAGCCGCAACGTTTCCCGTGCCACTTCCGAAGGGTTGGCGAGGTTGGCCATCGGTTTCTTGTTCCAGATTGCGTCAGGCTATAATCCGAGGCCCTGCCCGCGGGCCCCCGTAGCATGAAGGTCGTGCAGTTGCCTTGTAAGCATCAGGTCGTGGTTCGATTCCACGCGGGGGCACCAATCCATGGGCATCACGCTATGCTGCCGTATCCCAGGCGCTGCGACAAGTCGGCGGCCGCCTTGCGCATGGCCTTGGCCACCGGGCTGTCCCATTCCACCGGAAATTCCCCTACCGCGCCCAGAGAAGTGATGGCCGCGACCATTGCTCCGGTGTGGTCGAAGACCGGGGCGCTGAAGCCATTGATACCCGGGGTCAGGCTGCCGGTGGCACGGGAGATGCCGTGTGCGCGGATCTCGGTGAGCACCTTCTCCAGCTGGCGGCGAAGCGTGGTGGCGGCGACCTTGCTTGTCTCGGTGGCCCGCTTCAATTCTTCGTCGAGCAGGGTCTTCAGGAACGGGGCACGGTAGAAGGCGGCAAAGGCCCGACCGGTGGCGGAATTGGTCAGGGGCAGCACCGTCCCGGCCCGCAGGGTGATGGTGATGGGGCCGTCGGCATCGATGATGCGGACGATGGTGGCGCCATGGGTGCCCCAGACGGCGAGGGCCACCGTTTCGTGAATCTCCTCGCACAGCTCCTCCAGGATCGGCCCGGCCAGGCGCACCGGATCGAGGCGTCCCAGGCCCGCCAGGCCGAGTTCCAGTGCATAGGCGCCCAGGTCGTAGCGGCCGCTGGCGGAATCCTGTTCCACGAGACCGATGCGCATGAAACTCACCATATAGCGGTGCGCCTTGGCCGCGGGCATGCCGGCACCGGCGGCGATGTCGCGCAGCATCATGGGGCGGTTGGCGGCGGCCAGTACCCGCAACAGGCGGAAGCCTACCTCGATCGATTGGATACCCTGGCGTTCCTTGGCAACCTTGGTCATCATCGCGTCATCCCAGAATCAGCCGAAAATGCTCATTTTATGCGGCTATCCCCCGGCCGCGCGCGGTGGAAATATAATGATCGACAAATTTTTTCAAGGGGGGATCAAATGCGAGCTGTTCTGGTGGCAAATCCGAAAGGCGGCGCGGGCAAGACCACGCTCGCCACCAACCTGGCCGGGCATTTTGCCAACGAAGGCAAGAAGGTCACCTTGTGCGATCTGGACCGCCAGCAGTCGGCCCTGCGCTGGATGGCCTTCCGCGATCCGGCCCTGCCGGCGGTGACCGGCTACTTTGCCGGCAACCAGCTTGCCCTAAGCCTGCCCAGGGAGGCCGACTGGGTGGTCCTCGATGCGCCGGCAGGGCTGCAGGGTTACAAGCTGGCCGACTGCCTGCGGGAGGTGGACAAGGTCCTGGTTCCGCTTGTGCCATCCATATTTGATATGGCCGCCACGGAAGACTTCCTCAATTCCATCCGCAATGACATGCGCGGCCGCCGCAACAGCGTCGCCATCGTCGCCATGCGCGTTGATCCCCGCACCAAGGCTGCGGCCATGCTGGAAGAATTCCTGAAACACTTCGACCTCCCCATCGTCGCCTACCTGCGCAACACCCAGAACTACGTGAACGCAGCCGCCGGCGGCCAGACCATCTTCGATGCCCCCCGTGCCCGCCATCGGCGCGACGTGGAGCAATGGGGACCCATGCTCAAATGGCTGGCGAGTAAATGAGAAGGTGGGGGTAATAAAGTTGTTGACAGGGGGGGCGTCGATCTCCATAATCTCGCCTCTCTGACGGACGCGGGGTGGAGCAGTCTGGCAGCTCGTCGGGCTCATAACCCGAAGGTCGCAGGTTCAAATCCTGCCCCCGCAACCAAAAAGATCTGTAAGGGATCAACGGCAATTTGAGTTGATCCTTTTTGTTTTTCGGAGTGGTCGGCGTGTTGTAAAGAACATGTTGACCGGCGCAGAAGGCTCCGTATAATGCGCACCTCTTCGCTGCGACGCGGTGCTGCTGCAAGGTTCTGCGGGCGGGTGGAGAAAAAGGAAGTTGGTTGGAA
>JRYG01001734.1_pt1 | contig 34599 bp, 29 predicted proteins | sample 235341 | NCBI WGS metagenome assembly JRYG01 (sample SAMN03074218, study PRJNA261478) | activated sludge metagenome | biome: Wastewater Treatment Plant; feature: Wastewater; material: Activated sludge; isolation source: activated biomass of a wastewater treatment plant treating hydrocarbon... ...
ATAGAGGAGATTGATGGTCTCCCCCTTGCCGCTGCCATCCACCCCGCTGATCAGGATGACAACCGGGAATTCCTTCCTCTGCAGAACGTCGTACTGCACGTCGAGCAACTCGGCGCGCAGCTTCGGCACCTCGGCCCGGAAGGTTTCCTTGTCGATCTTGTGGCCCAGCTCCGCGGATTCAAACATGTTCTACTCCTCCCTGAAATCACCCCACAAAGTCTGCAACGCCGCCAGGGCGGCCAGCCCCGCCGTCTCCGTGCGCAGCACGCGCGGCCCCAGGCGCACCGCCGTGAAGCCGGCCTGGCGGGCGGCGATCACTTCCTGCGGGTCGAGCCCCCCTTCGGCCCCCACCAGCAGTTGCACATCCCGGGCCGGCGGCAGGGCCGCCAGGGCCACCCCGGCGCCGGGCGCCAGCATCAGGCGCAAGGCGCCGCCAGCCGGCCGGGCCAGCCAGTTCTCCAGGCGCTCCACGGTTGCCACCGTCGGCACCTGGTTGCGCCCGCATTGTTCGCAGGCGGCGGCGGCCACCCCCTGCCAGTGGGCCACCCGCTTGCCGGCCCGGTCGCCGGCGAGCCGGGTGACGCTGCGCCGGCTTTCCACCGGCACGATGGTGCGCACCCCAAGCTCCACGGCCTTCTGGATGGTGTAATCCATCTTGTCGCCCACCTGCAGGGCTTGCACCAGGGTGATGGCCAGCCCGGACTCGCGTTCGACCTCGTTCCAAGCGCCGATGGCGGCGGCCACCCGGTCGCGTTCGATGCGCTCGATGGTGGCGGCGTACTCGCCGCCACGGCCGTCGAAGAGGACGATCTCGGCCGCCGGTTGCAGGCGCAGGACGCGCACATGGCGGGCCACCGGCTCGGGGAGGTCGAGGCGGGCGCCCGGTGCCAGCGGCTCGCGGCAATAGAAACGCGGTGAATTCATCGCTGCTATTATGGTCGAAATCAACTATTGCCGGTGCCCCCATGGTTGCCCTCAACCCTCCCGTCTGCGATTTCGGCTGGCAAGCCGCCCCCTTCGACCTGCCCGGCACCGACGGCCGACGCCACACCCTGGCATCGGCCCGGGGCCCCAACGGCCTGCTGGTCATGTTCATCTGCAACCACTGCCCCTTCGTCAAGGCGGTGATCGACCGCATCGTCCGCGACTGCCGCGGGCTGCAGGTCCACGGCGTCGGCAGCATCGCCGTCATGAGCAACGACCCGGCGGTCCATGCCGAGGATTCCTTCGACAACATGCGGCGCTGGGCCGAGGAACTCGCCTTCCCCTTCCCCTATGTCTTCGACGAAAGCCAGGCGGTAGCCAAGGCCTACGGTGCCGTATGCACGCCCGATTTCTTCGGCTTCAACGGCCGGCTTGAACTCCAGTACCGCGGCCGGCTCGACGCCTCCGGCCGCGACCCGGCGCCTGCCGGTGCCCGCCGCGAGCTCTTCGAGGCCATGCTGCAGGTGGCCCGTACGGGGGAAGGGCCGCGCCAGCAGACGCCCTCCATCGGCTGCTCGATCAAGTGGCGGGATTAGTCGTGGATCTCGCCGCCCTGCTTCCCCGGGTCGAGGCCGTCGTGCGCGAAGTGGCGGCCCGGGAGATCATGCCACGCTTCCTGCAGGTGGTGCGGGAACACAAGTGCGACGGTTCGGTGCTCACCGCCGCCGACCTGGCGGCCCAGCGCTTCCTGGCCGAACACCTGCGCCAGTTGGCCGACCTGCCCATCCTGGGCGAGGAAATGGAGGAAAGCGAGCAAGAGGCTGCCCTGGCGGCAGGGGATGACGGCCTGTGGTGCTTCGACCCCATCGACGGCAGCACCAACTTCCTGGTCGGCCTGCCCTGTTTTGCCGTATCGGTGGCCCTGGTGCGCCGTGGCCGGCCGGTGTTGGGGGCGATCTACACGCCCGTCGCCGACGAGATGTTCACTGCCGTCGCCGGCGGCGGCGCCCGCGTCAATGGCGAGCCCCTGCCCCTGCGCGAGGGGGAGAAGCGCCTCGACAAGGCCGTCGCCCTGGTGGATCTCAAGCGCCTGCCGGTGCCGTTGCGCAACGCCCTGGCCGCCACGCCGCCCTATTACTCCCAGCGCAATTTCGGTTCCAGCGTCCTCGAATGGTGCTATCTCGCCGCCGGCCGCGCCGATCTGCTCCTGCACGGCAGCCAGCGCCCCTGGGACTATGCGGCGGGCAGCCTCATCCTGCGGGAAGCCGGCGGCCACGTCGCCACCTTGGACAGCGACGACTTCGACGCCGCCCCGCCCTGGCGCCGCTCCGTCCTGGCCGCCCTCGCCCCCGAAGCCTTCGCCGCCTGGAAGGGCTGGGTCCGCGGACGGGACTGAGCAGCCCACCCGGCTTGGGGGTATGATTGCCAGGTTAATCCTTTAACCTGCGCGGATTTTGGAGAAGCACACCCCCCTGCTGGCGGCCCTCGGCCTGGTCTCCGACGACGGCAACGCGCCCCTGTCGGCGACGCCCATCGACCAGCGCCACCTGGCGCTCCTCCTCGAAGCGCAGCGCATCGGCCGCATCGGCAACTGGGAACGGGATCTGCGCACCAATCTCCTGTGGTGGTCCGACGAGTGCTACCGGCTCTTCGGCTACCCGCCGGGCAGCATCACCCCTTCCTACGCCCTCTTCCTGCAGCACGTCCATGCCGAGGACCGCCCCCGTGTGGCCCAGACCATGGTCCAGGGCCACGCCGACGGCAAGCCCTACGACGTCGAGTACCGGGTCGTCCTTCCCGGCGGCGAGGTCCGCCACTTCCTCAACCACGGCCGCACCTATTTCGACGAGGAAGGCCGCCCCCTGCGGGCCAGCGGCACCACCCAGGACATCACCGAACGCAAGCACATCGAGACCGAATTCCAGCGCCAGCACGCCTACCTCAAGGCCGTGCTGGAGAACATGCCGCAGGGGATCAGCGTCTTCGACGAAAACCTCAAGCTGCGGGTGTGGAACCAGGCCCTGCTGGACATCCTCGACCTGCCGCCGGAAGTGGTGCGGGAGGGAGCCCCCTTCGAGGATCTGATCCGCGTTTCCGCCGAGCGGGGCGAATACGGCCCCGGCGACCCGGACGAGCATGTGGCGCGAATCCGCGCCCTGGCGCAGCGTTTCGCGCCCCACCGGGTCGAGCGCATCCGGCCCAACGGGCGGGCCCACCTCTCCCAGGGCCAGCCGCTGTACATCGGCGAGCGCATCGTCGGCTTCATCACCACCTACACCGACATCACCGAACGCCGCGCCGCCGAAGACCGCCTGCGCCGCCAGTACGAGCAACTGCAGGCCCTGGTGGACAACATCCCCGGCGGCGTCACGCTCTTCGACGGCGACCTCAACCTGGTGGTGCACAACGCCGAATTCCGCCGGCTCCTCGAATTGCCCGACGGCATGTTCGCCGAACACCCGCCGACCTTCGAGGACATCATCCGGTTCAACGCCGCCCGGGGGGAATACCTGCCCGAAGACCCCGCCGCTTCCGTCGCCCGCCTCCTGGCCCAGGCACGGCAACCCGCCCGCCACCACTTCGAGCGGCGCCGCCCCGACGGCACCACCCTCGACGTGCGCGGCGCCCCCCTCAGCGACGGCGGCTTCGTCACCATCTACACCGACGTCACCGACCGCAAGCGCAGCGAGGAACGGCAGCAACTGGCCGACATGGTCTTCGCCAACAGCCCCACCGGCATTCTCATCGCCGACGACCGGCAGCGGATTCTTTCGGTCAACCCCGCCTTCACCGCCATTACCGGACTCGAAGCCGAGGCGGTGGTCGGCCACCCGGTGGACAGCCTGCCCCACGCCGCCACCGCGGCCGACCTGGACAACCTGCGGGAAAGCCTTGCCCTGCGCGGCGCCTGGCACGGCGAACTGGAAGCCCGGCGCAAGGACGGCCAGACCTTCACCGCCGGCATCCGCATCAGCCGCGTCGACGACCGGGGCACCGGCCACACCACCCACTACATCTGGCAGTTTTCCGACATCACGGAACGCAAGCAGGCCGAGGAGCGGGTGCGCCACCTGGCCCAGCACGACCCCCTCACCGGCCTGCCCAACCGCCTGGCCCTGCTCGTGCGGCTCAACCAGATCCTGCCTGAAGCCCGCCGCCACGACTGGAAGGTGGCGGTCATGTTCCTCGACCTGGACCGCTTCAAGATCATCAACGACACCCTCGGCCACCAGACCGGCGACGAACTGCTGCGGGAAGTGGCCTGCCGCCTCGCCGCGACGGTGCGGGAAACGGACATGGTGGCCCGTCTCGGCGGCGACGAGTTCGTCATCCTGCTGCCCGACGTCAGCTCCGCCACCGACGCCGCCGTGGTCGCCGGCAAGATCATCTCGTCCCTGGCCGCCCCCATCCAGGTGGACAAGCACGAACTGCACACCACGCCGTCCATCGGCATCAGCATCTTCCCCACCGACGGCAGCGACGGCGACACGGTGCTGAAGAACGCCGACACGGCCATGTATCACGCCAAGTCGGCGGGCCGGAACAACTACCAGTTCTATGCGGCGGAAATGAACGCCGCCACCACCGAGCGCCTCAACCTGGAGAACAAGCTGCGCCAGGCCATCGCCCGCAACGAGATGGCCCTCGTCTTCCAGCCCCAGTTCGCCGTCGGCGGCAGGATTCCCACCGGCGTCGAGGCCCTGCTGCGCTGGCACCACCCTACCGAGGGGCTGATTTCCCCCGCCCGCTTCATCCCCATCGCCGAGGAAACCGGGCTCATCGTCAATCTCGGCGAGTGGGTCCTGCGCCACGCCTGCCGCGAGATGAGGCACTGGATCGACAACGGCCTGCCCCCGCTGCGCATGGCCATCAACGTTTCCGCCCGCCAGCTCAAGCGGCGGGATTTCTGCGAGACGGTGGCCGGCGCCCTGGCAGAATCCGGCCTGCCGCCGGAGCTGCTGGAGCTGGAGATCACCGAGAGCGCCGTCATGGAAAACCCCCAGGAGGCCATCGGCATCCTCCAGGTGCTCGGGCGCATGGGCGTCACCCTCGCCATCGACGACTTCGGCACCGGCTACTCCTCCCTCGCCTATCTGAAGCTGTTCCCCATCGACCACCTGAAGATCGACCGCTCTTTCGTCCGCGACATCGAGCACGACCTCAACGACCGGGCCATCGCCTTCGGCACCATCGCCCTGGCCCATTCCCTCGGCCTCAAGGTCATCGCCGAAGGGGTGGAGACCGACGACCAGTTCGAACTCCTCGCCACCAACGGCTGCGACGAGGTCCAGGGCTTCCTCTTCAGCCAGCCCCTTTCCGGCGCCGCCGCCTTCACCTTCCTCCACGCCCGTTGCACGCCGGAGTAAAATCCCGGCTTTAGCAACCGGCACACCAGGGAGATGCCATGGCGCGCATGACGCTGTCCCGCTACCTCATTGAAGAACAACGGGAAAAAGGAAAGATCACCGCCGACCTCCGGCTCCTCATCGAAGTCGTATCCCGGGCCTGCAAGGCCATCTCCATCGCCATCGGCAAGGGCGGCCTGGGTGGCGTGCTGGGCGAAGCCGGCAGCGACAACGTCCAGGGCGAAGCCCAGAAGAAACTCGACGTCCTCTCCAACGAATACCTGCTGGAAGCCAACGAATGGGGCGGCCACCTCGCCGCCATGGCCTCCGAGGAAATGGATCTCCCCCATACCATCCCCAACCGCTATCCCCGGGGCGAATACCTGCTCCTCTTCGATCCCCTCGACGGCTCCTCCAACATCGACGTGAACGTCTCGGTGGGCACTATCTTCTCGGTGCTCAAGTGCCCCGAGGGCGCTGACCTGTCTACCCCGGAAGCCTCGGAAAAAGCCTTCCTGCAGCCGGGCACCGAACAGGTGGCCGCCGGCTACACGGTCTACGGCCCCACCACCCTGCTGGTGCTCACCGTCGGCGACGGCGTCGTGGTGTTTACCCTCGACCGGGAGATCGGCGCCTACGTGCTGACCCAGGACCGGGTGCAGATCCCCGCCGACACCAAGGAATTCGCCATCAACATGTCCAACATGCGGCACTGGGAGGCCCCCGTCCAGCGTTATGTGAACGAACTGCTGGCGGGCAAGGAAGGCCCCCTGGGCAAGGATTACAACATGCGCTGGGTGGCCTCCATGGTGGCCGACGTGCATCGCATCATGACCCGCGGCGGCATCTTCATGTACCCCATGGACGCCAAGACGCGGGAAAAGGGGGGCAAGCTGCGCCTGATGTACGAAGCCAACCCCATGGCCTTCCTCGTCGAGCAGGCCGGCGGCGCCGCCACCAACGGCTACCAGCGCATCCTGGACCTCCCGCCGGAGAAGCTGCACCAGCGGGTGCCGGTCATCCTCGGCTCCAGAAACGAGGTGGAGCGGGTCACGGCCTACCACGCTTGATCGACGGCGCCATCCGGGTTCAAATATGCAAAGCGCACGGGGCCTCCCGGCGCAAGTCAGCGACAAGGAAAGAACATGAGCTTCCTCGACCAGTTGCGTGCCTTCCTCAAGAAGCCTGAGCCCGCGCCGGCGCCCCAGCCGGCCCCCGCCAACGTGGTGAACCTGGCCCCGGCGGAACGGCGCCAGCGCCAGCGGGTCAATGCCCGCCAGGGCACCCGCGCCCTCATCATCGACGACTCCCCGACCATCGTCGCCGCCCTGCGCAAGACGCTGCAGTCGGCAGGCTTCACCACCCTCGAAGCCCTCAACGCCGAACGGGGGTTGGAGGTGGCCTTCCGCGAGCAGCCCGACCTCATCTTCCTCGACATCGTCCTGCCCGGCATGAACGGCTTCGCCGCCCTGCGCACCATGCGCAAGGATCCGCGCACCCTGCACATTCCCATCATCATGATCAGCGGCAACGAGCAGGCCACCGAGCAGTTCTACGCCAGCCGCATCGGCGCCGACGACTTCATGAAGAAGCCCTTCTCCCGCTACGAGGTCTTCGCCCGCATCGAGCGCCTGCTCGACGCCAACCTGGCGCCGGTCCGCAAGATTCCCGCCGCCCGGCCAGGCCAGGATCAGCCCGGCGGCTGATCTCCCCCGGCCGGCCGCCGGGGGGAACTCCCGCCCGGCCCGCCCCCTCTAACGGGCATCCCGCCCTTGCCGGCTCCATTTTCGGCGAGTTGCGGCAGCGTCGGCGGGCATCAGGAGGTTTGTCATGTCCATTGCGCATCTTCCTTACATGCTCGTATCCGAAACCGAGGGCTGGTCCGACATCGTCCGCAGCCACCCCGCCGCCCGACGCATGCTGTTCTCGCTGGTGATGCCCATGTCGCTGATTCCGCCGGTGATGTACGCCTACGCGGAAACGATGCATCCCGGCGCCGTCTTTCCCCTCTCGGTCCCTGCCATGAGCAGCGGCCACCTCCTGGTCACCGGCCTGGTCTTCTTCGTGGTGCAGGTGGCCATGGTCTCCTTCATGGCCATGCTCATCCAGCGCATGTCCCTCGCCCACGACCACGACCCGGGCTACGAGAACGCCTATGCCCTGGCCGCCATCGCCCCGGTGCCGCTATGGCTGTCGGCCCTGGCCCTCTTCGTGCCCATCCTCGGCTTCAATATCGCCGTGGTGGCACTGGCCTGGCTCGGCTCCGCCGCACTGATCCGCCATGGCGTGCGGCCACTCCTGATGGTGGACGACGCCCGCAAGGCCCACTACATCTCGAACATGGTGACCATGGCCGGGGTGGCGGCGTGGATCGGCCTGATGATCATCTCGGCCGCCATCCTGAGCGTATTGCTGAGCTGGTGGAGCATCTGACGCCCCGAGGCGGCCGACAGGCGGTCAGCCGCCCGCCTCGGGCGGCTGGGCAAGGATGGCCTGCAGGCGCTGGGAGAGTTCGCGGTTCTCCCGCTCCATCTCGTGCATGCGAAAGGCGTCCAGCAACGAATCGACGAGGGCCTTGTCTTCCCACGGTTTGGTGATGAACTTGTAGACCGCGCCCCGGTTGACGGCGTCGAGGATGGAATTGAGTTCCGTATAGCCGGAAAAAACGATACGCACTATGGCCGGATAGAGATCCCGTACCCGCCGCAGGAATTCGGTGCCGGTCATCTCCGGCATGCGCTGGTCGCACAACACCACCCCGACGGCCTGGGTCGCCAGGAGCTGAAATCCCTCCTGGGCCGTGGTGGCGGCCAACACGCGGATACCGCTGCCACGCAACAACCGCCGCAAGGCGGAAAGGATGTGGGGTTCGTCGTCCACCGCCAGGAGAACCCGTTCCGGCGCACCGTCGGCCGCCGGGGGAACCAGGGCCCGCCCTTCCTCCAGAAGCGCCGCAATTCCCGCCGGCGGCAACGGCCGGCTGCAGTAGTAGCCCTGCATCTCGTCGCAGCCGAGACCCCGCAGGTAGCCCAGTTGCCCCTCGCTCTCCACGCCCTCGGCAATGACCTTGAGCCCCAGGCTGTGGGCCATCCCCACCACGGCGCGGACGATGGCCGCGTCGCTCGGTTCCGAGGTGATGTGGGCGACGAAGCTGCGATCGACCTTGAGGCGGGAAACGGGGAGCCGCTGCAGGTAACTGAGGGAGGAGTAGCCGGTGCCGAAGTCGTCCAGGGCGTGGGTGACGCCGATGGCCTTGAGTTCGTCCAGGGTGCGGATGACCGTCTCGGCATTGAGCAGGACGACGCTTTCGGTGATCTCCAGTTCCAGCCAGCGGGGTTCCAGTGCCGCCGCCGCCAGGGCCTGGCGCACCAGGGAACCGACATCCCCTTCCTGGAACTGGCGGGCCGAGAGGTTCACGGCAACGCGGACCGGCGGCAACCCGGCATCCTGCCACCGGCGTCCCTGCCGACACGCTTCTTCGACGACCCAGCGACCGACCGGAACGATCAGCCCGGTTCCCTCAAGGAGGGCGATGAAATCCGCCGGCGGCACCAGTCCTTGGCCGGGCCGGTCCCAGCGCAGCAAGGCCTCGACACCGACGATGAGGCCGGTCGCCAGATCCACCTGGGGCTGGTAATGGAGAATGAACTCCCCACCGTCGACGGCACGCCGCAGGGTCGCCTCCAGGTCCAGGCGACGGCGCTGGTTGAGATCCATGTCGGCGACGAAGAAGCGGCAGCAGCTCCCATTGTCCTGGGTATCCACCGTCGCCGCGATGCGGGCCGCCTTGAGGGAGACCGCGGCGTCTCCGTCGCGGGGCGAGAGGGCGATACCGACGAAAGGATTGAGGAATACTTCCTGCCCCTCGACGGCGATGGCCCGGGCGAGGGCGCCATGGACTTGCCAGGCGGTTTCCTCCACAAGGTGGAGCGCGTCGCCGCCTTCGACGAAGAGGGCGAACTCGGATTCGCTGAGGCGGCCGACAACGGTGGTGGGCCGCAGGCGCTCAAGGCGCTCGGCGACGGTGCGGGCCAGGAGGAAACCGGCGGCCTGGCCGAGCACTTGGAGGATGCCATGGTAGTTGCGCAGCGTCACCACCATCACGGCCAGTTCCTTTCCCGCCGCTGCCTTGCAGGCCGCCGCCAGCCGCTCCCCGAATAGGACGCCGCCGGGCAGGCCGGTCTGGGGATCGTAATAGGCGAGATACTGGATCTTCGTTTCGGCGACGGCGCGCTGCTCTTCCCGCCGCATGCCGTCGAGGGCGAAGGAGACGTCGTCGGCCATCTCGGTCAGAAGCTGGATTTCCTCGCTCCGGAAATAGCCGGCCTCCCCGGCCCCAGTGACCAGCACGCCGATGCAGCGGCCTTCCAGGCGCAGGGGCACCGCCGCCAGGGCGCCGATGCCGCCCTCGGCCATCGCCGTTGCCCAGGCGTCACTGTCAGTCGCAGCCGCCAGGTCGTTGACCACGCATAGCCGGTCTTCGCCGACAGCGGTACCGGCCGGATCGCTGCCACCGCCGACGAGGGGCCGCTCTGCGCTCAGATCCGGCACCGCCCCGGCCCGAGCCACCGGCGTCAGACGACCACCGACCGGATCGGCAAGCCCAACCCAGGCGAAGGCCAGCCGTCCCTCCTCGACGGCGATGCGGCACAGGGTTTCGTAGAGCTCGTAGGGATTGCGTTCCCGCACGATGGCGCGGTTGATCCGGCTGAGCATGCGGTAGAGGCGAATCTGCCGCTCCAGCCGCTGGCGCGGCGATTCGGCGTGCCGGGCGGCGCCGCTCATTGCTCCCCCCCGGGGGAAGCCAGCGCCTCCCGAATGACCGAGCGGAGTTCCCAGCGATCCACGGGCTTGGTGACCACCCGCGTGATGCCCGCCGCCGCCAGGCGCCCCCGCGATGCTTCGTCGTTGAGGGCCGTGATCATCACCACGGGGATGGCGCGGGTGGCTTCCCCGGACAGCAGATGGCGCGCCACTTCAAAACCGTCCATGCCCGGCATCATCAGGTCGAGGAGCACCAGCCCCGGCGGGGAATCGGCGACCGCCGCCAGGGCGGCCGGACCGGAGTCGACGCAGCGGACGGCGAAGCCATCCGCCCGCAACAGGGTCATCAGCAATTTCCGGTTGTTGGGGTCGTCATCCACGACCAGGATTTCCGTTGTTCCCATGGCGTCAGGCTCCTCGTTCCGCCAGCAGGCGCGCCACCCTTTCCAGGAGGTCGCGGTACTGGATCGGCTTGGCAATGTAGTCGTCGCACCCGGCGGCGCGGATGCGCGCCTCGTCGCCCCGCATGGCGAAGGCGGTGAGGGCGATCACCGGAATGCCCTTCAGCGCCGGGTCCTCCTTCAGGCGCCGTGTTGCTTCCAGGCCATCCATGCCGGGCAACTGGATGTCCATGAGGATCAGGTGGGGCCGGCGCTCCCGGGCCAGGGCCAGGCCGACCGGGGCGTCAGTGGCCACGATGACCTCGTAGCCGGCCCGTTCGAGGACGAGGACGGCCAGCTTCATATTGGCCGGATTGTCTTCGACGACCAGCACCCGGGCGTTCATTTCCCGCCTCCCCCGGCCCCGTTGCCACGGCCCAGGCCGAAGCTCCCCAGGGCTTCGAGAAAGTCCTCCCGGGCCACCGGCTTCTGCAGTACCCGGACGGCCACCGGCAAGGCTTCCGGCCCGCTCTCCGCGGCGATGGAGACGACCAGCACCGGTACTGCCGACCAGGGGTTGCCCGCCCGCCGTATTCTTTCCAGGAAGTCCCAGCCTCCCATGCCCGGCAACAGGATGTCGAGGACGATGAGAACCGGTTGCAGGCTCGGCTGCAGCGCCAGGGCGGCCTCGGCGCTCCTGGCCTGAACGACGGTCAGCCCCTCCTCGGCCAGGAGCAGGCGCGAAAGTTCCCCGGCAGCCTCATCGTCCTCGACCACCAGCACCGGTCCCGCCGCAGCGGAGGCAGCGGCGGCGGCGGGAACGGGGCTCGAAGCGGCCGCGGATTCGGCCTTCCGCCACGGCAGCCAGATGGTAAAGACGCTGCCGACACCGGGACGGCTGGCGAGGGCCACCGCCCCGCCGAGGAGACGGACCATCTTCATCACCATCACCAGCCCCAGGCCGGTGCCTTCGTAGCGCCGGGAGAGGGAAGCGTCGAGCTGGCTGAAGGGCTGGAAAAGACGGGCGGCGTCTTCCGGCTCGATGCCGATGCCGCTGTCCTCGACGGCGATTTCCAGGAATTCCTCGCTCTCGCCCGCGGGCAGGACCAACCCCAGGCTGGTGGGCGCGTCCGTGTGCCAGCCGGTCACCGCCGCGCGATCGACACGCCGCGCCCGCAGAGTCACCCGCCCCCCGTCCGGAGTGAATTTGACGGCATTGGACAACAGGTTGTAGACGATCTGCCGCATCTTCCTGACATCCGCCACCAGGGGCGGCAGCCCCGGCTGCACCTCCTCGGCCAGGGCAATGCGGTGGACCGCCGCCTTTTCACGGATCACCGACAGGCTGCCGGCGAGGAGCGGCGCGACCTCGGCCCGTTCCAGCTCGACGGTCATCATGCCGGCCTCGACCTTGGACAGGTCGAGGATGTCGTTGATGAGGGAAAGGAGATGGTGGCCGCTGGTGAAGATGTCGTCCAGGTATTCCCGCTGCTGGGCCGGTACGTCGCCCAGCAGGCCGTCCCGCAACACCTCCGAGAAACCGATGATGGCATTGAGCGGCGTCCGCAACTCGTGGGACATGTTGGCCAGGAACTCCGACTTCAGCCGGTTGGCCTCCTCCGCCTCCCGCCGCCGCGCCTGGTCGCGCAGGCGGCCGATGCCATAGGCGAGGTCCGCCGCCGCCTCGCTGAGCAGTTCGATCTCGCCGGCATCGAAGGCGTCATCCTCCACCGAATAGATGCAGACCACCCCCAGAGCGCCCTTGCCGTTGAGCAGGGGCAACGCCAGCGCCGACCGGGTGCCGTTCTCCACCATGCAGGACAGGGGGCGCCCCGGCGTGCCGATGCGATAGAGGGCAGGCGTCCCTTCCCGCATGGCCCGCCCCGCCGGCGCGATGTCGGAGGCGACCTCGTCGCGGGTCAGGCAGCGCGGATCGATACCGCTGATCCGCCCGCCGTGCTGCACCGCCGGAACGATGCCGCTTTCCCCTGCCGCAAAGCCGACCCAGGCCATGGCATAGCCTCCCCGCTCCACGATCATGCGGCACATCTCGTCCAGCAGGCGTTGCTCGTCGTCGGCCCGCAGCATGGTACGGTTGCCGGCGCTGAGGACGGTGAGCGCGCGATTGGCCCGAGTCAGGGCGCGATCGGCGGCGATCAGGCGGGTTTCCCGCTGTTCGATGCCTTCGGCCATGCGATCGAAAGCCGCGGCCAGCACCCCCAGCTCGCCGGCCACGCCCCCCAGCCCCGTCCGCACCCGCAGGTCGCCCTGTTCCAGGCTCGCGGCGGCCGTCGCCAGGGCCTGCACCGGCCGGCGGATCAGCAGGCGGGTACCGAACCAGGCCAACAGTCCGGCCAGCGCGGCCACCAGGCTCATGGCCGCCATATTTCTCAGCAGGCGGCTCTCGACGGGCCCGTAGACCGCTTGCCGGGGGACGCCGACCCGGAGATGGACGCAGCGCCCGTCCTCCAGGAAACGCAGGGGTTCGACGGCGTTGACCCGCGACACGCCGTCGAGGCCGACGAACTCGACGTAACCCCGGCAAGTACTGGCCAGCAGCGCCGCCAACTCGTCGTTGGCCGCCACCCGCTGGCCCGGCGACGCCTCCGGCGCTTTCGGATAGCGGGCCAACAGGACGCCATCGGCATCGACCATGGCGACGACGGAACCCGGCTGCATGGCCATGCCGTCGGCGACCTCGAGAAATCGTGCCAGGTCGATGGCGGCAAAGAGAACGCCCAACAACTCGCCCTTTTCCCCCATCACCGGCAAGGAGACCGTCAGGCTGGGCAAGCCCGAGATTCGCCCTACCAGGTAGTCCCCCACCGCGAACGCCCGCCCGTCCCGGGCCCGCACGAACCAGGAGCGGTCCGCGACATTCAGCCCCGGCTTGAAGGGCAAAGCACTGCAGCGGACGTTGCCTTGGGGATCGGCCATCCCCAGGTTGCCGTAGACCGTGTTGAGGGAACGAATCCGGGCGAAGACCTCGCTGCAGCGCCCCGTCAGTTCCGGATCGCGCACCACCGGCACCGAGGTCAGCACTTCCAGCAACTGCCGGGATTGGTCGAGGATCCGGCTCTGGCGCTCGGCAAAGACGGCAGCGAGTTGCCCCACCTGGTTGCGGGCGGCTTCCTCGGCCTGGGTACGCTCCTCCCCGGCCGACAAGGCCAGCAGGCCGAAGGCCGGGAGCAAGGCCAGGAAGATCGTCAGCACCAGGCGCTGCCCCAACCCCCAGTTCGCATTCACGACACCCATGCTTCACCCTTCCCGGCCGGCCCAGGCCGGCCTTGCTATCAGCATAGCCAAGATAATGCCATTGCCAACCGCTGATGCCAATCGGGTTTCCCCGGGGCTGGGCTACGATTTTGCCAGCCTGCCTTCCGGCCGGGACGTTCGCACCCGGTCGCCGATAACGCCGTCGAGCAGCAAGTCGGCCCCGCGCTCGACGATGAATTGGCGGAAGGCCAGGGCCGCCGGGGAGAGCAGGCGGTCCCGGCGGGCGCAGAGGTTCCAGCGGCGGCGTACCGGCAGGCCCGCGACGTCGAGCACCCGCAGGCGCCCGCTGGCCAGCTCCAGTCCCACCGTGTGCAGGGACAGGAAGCCGAGTCCGAGCCCGGCCATCACCGCCTGCTTGACCGTCTCGTTGCTGGCCATCTCCATGCCCGCGCGCACCGCCACGCCGCGGTCGGCGAAGAAGCGCTCCATGGTCCGCCGCGTGCCGGAGCCGGCTTCCCGCATGACGAAGACCTCGCCGGCCAGGTCCGCCGCCTCCAGTGCCGGCCGGGACACCAGGGGATGGTCCGGCGCCGCCACGATGCCCAGGGGATGGTCGGCGAAGTAGTCCGCTTCGAGGCCGCTGCCTTCCGGCGGCTCCCCCATCACTGCCAGTTGCACCTCGTTTTCCGCCAGTAGCCGCAACACCTGCTCCCGGTTGGCCTCGAACAGACGCACGCGCACGCCGGGGTGGCGGTCGCTGAAGCTGGCCAGCAGGTGGGGGGCGAAATAAATGGCGGTGGAGACCACGGCGATGGCCAGGGTGCCGGCCTCCAGGCCCTTGAGGGCGGCCAGGGCGTCCCCCGCCTGGCGCAATTCGCCGGCCACCCGCCGCGCCACCTGGGCCATGAGCACGCCGGCCTCGGTCAACTGGATGCGCTTGCCGGACTGCTCGACCAAGGGCAGGCCGGCGCTGTCCTCCAACTGCTTGACCTGCATCGACACTGCCGGCTGCGTCAGGAACAGCTCCTCCGCCGCCCGGGAAAAGGACAGGTGGCGCGCCACCGCCTCGAACACTTCCAGTTGCCGCAGGGTCAGATGCCAAGCCATAAGTTATACCTTATAGCACCCATAAAAATTCGTTACTTTTATTATACGTACAAGTCCCTATAGTTCAGCCATCAAAGCTGCACACACAAACACAGGAGACAAGCAATGGCCGCAAAGACCTATAGCGCTGGCGTGAAGGAATATCGCAGCACCTACTGGGAACCCCATTACCAGGTCAAGGACACCGATATCCTGGCCTGCTTCAAGATCACCCCGCAACCCGGCGTCGACCGCGAGGAAGCCGCCGCCGCCGTCGCCGCCGAATCCTCCACCGGCACCTGGACGACGGTGTGGACCGACCTCCTCACCGATCTCGACTATTACAAGGGCCGCGCCTACCGCATCGAGGACGTGCCCGGCGACGACAACGCCTTCTATGCCTTCGTCGCCTATCCCATCGACCTCTTCGAGGAAGGCTCGGTGGTCAACGTGTTCACCTCCCTGGTGGGCAACGTCTTCGGCTTCAAGGCCGTGCGGGCGCTGCGCCTGGAGGACGTGCGCTTCCCCATCGCCTACGTCAAGACCTGCGGCGGCCCCCCCAACGGCATCCAGGTGGAACGGGACAAACTGAACAAGTACGGCCGTCCGCTGCTCGGCTGCACCATCAAACCCAAGCTCGGTCTCTCCGCCAAGAACTACGGCCGCGCCGTCTATGAGTGCCTGCGCGGCGGCCTCGACTTCACCAAGGACGACGAGAACGTCAACTCCCAGCCCTTCATGCGCTGGCGCCAGCGCTTCGACTTCGTCATCGAGGCGATCCACAAGGCGGAGCGTGAAACCGGCGAGCGCAAGGGGCACTACCTCAACGTCACTGCGCCGACGCCCGAGGAGATGTACAAGCGCGCCGAGTATGCCAAGGAGATCGGCGCGCCCATTATCATGCACGACTACATCACCGGTGGTTTCTGCGCCAACACCGGCCTGGCCAACTGGTGCCGCGACAACGGCATGCTGCTGCACATCCACCGCGCCATGCACGCCGTGCTCGACCGCAACCCGCACCACGGCATCCATTTCCGCGTGCTGACCAAGATCCTGCGCCTGTCGGGCGGCGATCACCTGCACACCGGCACCGTTGTCGGCAAGCTCGAAGGCGACCGCGCCTCGACGCTCGGCTGGATCGACCTGCTGCGCGAGAGGTACATCAAGGAAGACCGCAGCCGCGGCATCTTCTTCGACCAGGACTGGGGCTCCATGCCCGGTGCCTTCGCTGTGGCTTCCGGCGGCATCCACGTCTGGCACATGCCGGCGCTGCTGGCCATCTTCGGCGACGACGCGGTGTTCCAGTTCGGCGGCGGCACGCTCGGCCACCCCTGGGGCAACGCCGCCGGCGCTGCGGCAAATCGCGTGGCGCTGGAAGCCTGCGTCGAAGCGCGCAACCAGGGTGTCGCGGTCGAGAAGGAAGGCAAGGAGATATTGACCCGCGCCGCCGCCCAAAGCCCCGAACTCAAAGTCGCCATGGAAACCTGGAAAGAGATCAAGTTCGAGTTCGACACGGTGGACAAGTTGGATGTGGCGCATCGCTAGGCCATTGCATACGCCTAGGGTGCGCTTGCGCACTGACGAACGGGCACGGTGCGCGAGCGCACCCTACCAAACTGACGCGATGCGGTGAGGGCAATATGCGTAGGGTGCGCCATGCGCACCGCCGAACAAACACGATGCGCACGGCGCATCCCGCGAAACCCGAGGAGCCTGAAATGAGCCAAATGCAAGACTATCAATCCCGCCTGTCCGACCCGGCGAGCCGCAAGTTCGAGACCTTCTCCTACCTGCCGGCGATGACCGCCGAAGGTATCCGCAAGCAGGTGGAATACATCGTCAAGAAGGGCTGGAATCCCGCCATTGAGCATACCGAGCCCGAGTACCTGATGGACAACTACTGGTACATGTGGAAACTGCCGATGTTCGGGGAGACCGACGTGGACAAGATCCTGGCTGAAGCCGAGGCCTGCCACAAGGCCAATCCCGGTCATCACGTGAGGATGATCGGCTACGACAACTTCAAGCAAAGCCAGGGCGCGGCGATGGTGATCTTCCGTGGCAAGACGGTCTGATCTGTCGCCCGCTGCCGGTCCGCTGCCTGCGCATCGGCACGGGTTCGGGTCCCCCTCGCTAGCGACGGACAGGGGCGCAACACCCTCCAGGGCAGGACGATGAGCGACGCACTTTCCCAATACCGCATCACCCGCGAACCTTACTATCGGCCGGTCGCGGACGAGGTCGCGCTCTACGAGGCTGCCTATTCGGTGCGCATGCCGATGATGCTCAAGGGCCCGACCGGCTGCGGCAAGACGCGCTTCGTCGAGTACATGGCATGGAAACTCGGCAAGCCACTGATCACCGTGGCCTGCAACGAGGACATGACTGCCTCCGATCTCGTCGGCCGCTTCCTGCTCGACGCCCAGGGCACGCGCTGGCAGGACGGTCCGCTGGCGCTGGCGGCGCGCTATGGCGCCATCTGCTACCTCGACGAAGTGGTCGAGGCGCGCCAGGACACCACCGTCGTGATCCACCCCCTGACCGACAACCGGCGCGTGCTGCCGCTGGAGAAGAAGGGCGAGCTGGTGCGCGCCCACGCGGACTTCCAGATCGTCATCTCCTACAACCCAGGCTACCAGAGCCTGATGAAGGATCTGAAGCAGTCCACCAAGCAGCGCTTCGGCGCGCTGGACTTCAACTACCCCGAGCACGCCGTCGAGGCCGAGATCGTCGCCCACGAGAGCGGCTGCAAGGCGGACATCGCGGACAAACTGGTCTCCATCGCCGAGCGCGCCCGCAACCTCAAGGGCCATGGGCTCGACGAAGGCATCTCGACGCGCATGCTGGTCTACGCCGGCAGCCTGATCGCCAAGGGCATCGAGGCCAAGGCCGCCTGCCGCGTGGCGCTGGTGCGCCCGATCACCGACGACCCCGACATGCGCGATGCGCTGGATGCGGCGGTGACGACGTTCTTCTGAGCGCGGAGCGAGGAGCAGGCAATCGGAAACAGCGGGCGCCGCCACTCCTCTTCCCACACGTCAACTACTAATGTCCATCCACCTCGACGATTACGCCGAACTGCTGGAAGCGCTCGCGCCGCAGTCGCAGGAGATTCTGCGCGCGTCCTGGGTCGAGGCGACGAAGACGTTCTCACCCCGCGGGCTGGACAACTATCTGAAGGGCGCGGCCGCGCTCCAGCGTCTCGGCCGCGGCCACGCTCTGGTGGATACCTGGATCGAAAGAACGCCGGAGGTGGCCAAGGAGATCGGCGAGGACGTGGTCGCAGAGCTCGCCACCACCGCGCTGGCATTCGCCTCCAAGACTTCGGCGGCGGTGATCGAACTGACGCTCGCCACCGCGCCCACGGCGGCGAAGCGGTTGGGCGACGCCCACCTGTTCCTGAACTACCTCCAGTTCCTCAACAACCTGATCGCCCAGGCGCCGCGCGGCGTGCGCCCCATGCTGGACAAACTCGACGTCCTGCTCGGAAGCCTCACCCTGGGCGGCCTGCGACGCTGGGCGACGTGGGGGGCGCACGCCCACCGCACCAGTTACGAGGAGCAGATCCGCTACTTCGGCCTGGACTCCAAGGAGTCGCTGGCGATGCTCCAGAAGGAGCGCAAGGGCACGCTGTTCGTGGACATCCAGCGGCGCATCAACATGTATCTGCGGGCGCTGTGGGCGCGCGACTTCTTTTTGCGTCCGACCTCGGGCGACTTCGAGAACCGCGAGGGCTACAAGCCCTACATCGAGGACTACCTGATCCACCTGCCCGATGCCTATGACGCCTGGGCAGCGCCGGGAGACGAAACGGTATCGGGTGTCGAACTGTATCGCGCTGCCGCCGCCCACTGTGCTGCACATCTGGTGGAAACCCGCGCGCCGCTTTCCGCCGAAGCGCTCAATCCGCTGCAGATGGCACTAATCGGCGTGATCGAGGATGCCCGCGTCGAGACTCTTGCAATCCGCCGTTTTCCCGGCCTCAGACAATTGTGGGCGAAGCTGCACACGGCGAGTCCCGCGCAGTGCACGAGCGCCGGCGACTGGTTCAACCGCCTCGCCCGCGCCCTGCTCGACGAATCCTATCGCGACGAGGACCCCTGGATCGCCGAAGGCAGGATGCTGTTCGCCCAGGCACGGGATCGGCTCGCCAGCAACCACACGTCGTGGGAGATCGGCGTGCAGCTCGCCCACGGTTTCAAGGACAAACGCATTGCCTTCAACCCGCGCAGCGACGTGCTCGCCGCGCCCTACCGCGACGACAATCGCTACTTCTGGGCGTTCGAGGAATTCGACTTCGAAAAGTCCATCGCCGCCGGCTTCGAGACCGTGAAGCAGGTGCGCCGGCACGTGGACCTGATGGAGTTCGTCAACGAGGTCGACGTCGAGACGGCCGGCGACGACGCCCAGGAGATCTGGGTGCTCAATGGCGAACTCTACGACGACGACGGCAAGACCTGGAACGAGAAGGAAGGCAGGGAGCCGGTTTCCGAGCCCTACCATTATGCCGAGTGGGACTACCAGATCCAGCTCGAGCGCCCGTCCTGGGCCACCGTGCTGGAAAAGCGCGCCAAGGCGGGGGATCTGGCGCTGATCGAGAACATCGTCGCCGAGCACAAGCGTATCGTGTCGCAGATGAAGTTCCTGCTCGACGCCATGCAGCCCCAGGGTGTGACCCGCATCCGCAAGCTTGAGGACGGCGACGAGATCGACGTCAATGCTGCCATCGCAAGCACCGTGGACATGCGCATGGGCATGCAGCCCGATGCCCGTATCATGATGCGCTCGGTGCGCAAGGTGCGCGACATCTCGGTCCTGGTGTTGTTGGATCTGTCGGAATCGACCAACGACAAGGTGGCCGGCCAGGATTACACCGTCCTGGAACTGACGCGCCAGGCTTGCGTGCTGCTCGCCGACGCCATTTCCAAGATCGGCGACCCCTTCGCCATCCACGGTTTCTGCTCCGATGGCCGCCACGACGTCGCGTACTACCGCTTCAAGGATTTCGACCAGCCCTACAACGAGTTGCCGAAAGCGCGTCTGGCGGGCATGACTGGGCAGTTGTCCACGCGCATGGGCGCCGCCGTGCGCCACGCCGCCCAGCATCTGCGCCGGCAGAAATCCGCCAAAAAACTGCTGCTGGTGATCACCGACGGCGAGCCGGCGGACGTGGATGTGCGCGATCCGCAGTACCTGCGCCACGACGCCAAGAAGGCGGTCGAGGAAGCGGCACGCGGCGGCATCGTCACCTTTTGCATGAGCCTGGACCCGCGCGCCGACCAATACGTGTCGCGCATCTTCGGGGCCAGGAACTACATGATCGTGGACCATGTGGCGCGGCTGCCGGAGCGCCTGCCGCAGCTTTACGTGGGGCTGACTCGCTAGAACGACAGATACAATCACCTTGGACCGGGGGACGACACATGCATGACGGACGCAAGACACTGACCCGCTACACGATCGAGCAGGAGCACCGGCATCCGCACGCCACGGGCAAGTTTTCCGGCCTGCTCAATGCTATCGCCACCGCCGTCAAGGTGATCGCCAACCAGGTGAACAAGGGCGCGCTGGTGGGCAGCCTCGGCCAAGGCGAAGGCGAAAACGTTCACGGTGAAGTGCAGAAGAAGCTGGACGTTCTGAGCAACGAGACTGTGCTGCGCGAGTGCGAATGGGGCGGGCATCTGGCCGCCATGGCGTCGGAGGAGATGGAGAGCTTCTACCCCGTACCCGAACGCCTGTCGCGCGGCAAATATCTGCTGCTGTTCGACCCCCTGGACGGTTCAGGCAATATCGAACTCAATCTCGCCGTCGGCTCGATCTTTTCCATCCTGCGCAGCCCGTCGCCGGGCGCCGAGCCCAGACTGGAAGATTTCCTCCAGCCCGGCACCGAGCAGGTGTGCGCCGGCTTCGCCCTGTATGGGCCGGCGACGATGCTCGTGCTCACCACCGGCCACGGCGTCGACGGCTTCACCCTCGACCGGGACATCGGCGCCTTCATCCTCACCCACCCGCAATTGCGCGTGCCCGAGGAAACCCAGGAGTTCGCCATCAACAGCTCCAACGAGCGCTTCTGGGAAACGCCCGTCAAGCGCTACGTCACCGAATGCCTGGAAGGCAAGGCCGGCCCGCGCGGCAAGGATTTCAACACGCGCTGGATCGCTTCGCTCGTGGCGGAGACTTTCCGCATACTCACCCGCGGCGGGGTCTTCCTCTACCCGAAGGACACACGGGACACCACCCAGCAGGGGCGCCTGCGCCTGATGTACGAGGCCAATCCCATCGCATTCATCATCGAGCAAGCCGGCGGCGGCGCCAGCACCGGCCGCGAGCGCGTCATGGACGTCCGGCCGGAAAGCCTGCATCAGCGCGTACCGCTCATCTTCGGCTCGAAAGACGAGGTGGAGCGCATTGCCAGCTATCACGCCGAGTACGCGCAGGGCAAGGACTTGGAGCTGAGCCAACCCCTGTTCAAGCCCCGTTCGCTATTCAGAACACAGTAACCCCAGGAGGCCCCATGTCCGTCAAGCACCCCATTGTCGCCATTACCGGTTCCTCGGGTGCCGGTACGTCTTCTGTAACCAGGACGTTCCAGCACATCTTCTACCGCGAGAAGATTACCGCCGGGATCGTCGAAGGCGATTCGTTCCATCGCTTTGATCGCAAGTCCATGAAGGTGGCCATGGCTGAAGCCGCGGCGCAGGGTAACAACCACTTCAGCCACTTCGGTCCCGAGGCCAATCTGCTCGACGACCTCGAAGCGCTGTTTCGGGAGTACGGCGAGAGCGGCCGCGGCAAAGTGCGCAAGTACCTGCACAACGGGGAAGAAGCGGCACCTTACGGCCAGGAGCCCGGTACCTTCACGCCTTGGGAGGATATACCCGAAGGCACCGACATGCTCTTCTACGAAGGACTACACGGCGGCGCGGTGACGGAAACAGCAAACGTCGCGCGCCACGTCGACCTGCTCGTTGGCGTAGTGCCCATCATCAATCTGGAATGGATACAGAAGCTGCACCGCGACAGAACCGCGCGTGGCTATTCGACGGAGGCGGTGATGGACACCGTCCTGCGCCGTATGCCCGACTACATCAATTACATCTGCCCACAGTTCTCGCGCACCCACGTCAATTTCCAGCGCGTACCCACGGTCGACACGTCCAATCCATTTATCGCCCGCTTCATCCCGACGGCCGACGAGAGCTTCGTCGTCATCCGCTTCGCCGACCCCAAGGGCATCGACTTTCCGTACCTGCTGTCGATGCTGCACGACTCGTTCATGACGCGACCGAACGTCATCGTCGTGCCGGGCGGGAAGATGGAACTGGCGATGCAACTGATCTTCACGCCGCTCATCCTGCGCCTGATGGAGATGCGCAAGCGCGCGTGACAAAAGGCGGCCCGGACCGTTGGGCCGCGCGCCTACCCTAATCGCCCGGTTTCGAAGATAATCTTATATTTTCGGCCGGGCCTCGAGTGAAAAGAGGTCACACGATGTCCAGCTTTACCGATTTCGAAGCGCCGGTGTTCACCAACCTGACGAGCGCCATCCGCGCGCTCGCGATGGACGCAGTGGAGAAAGCCAAGTCCGGCCACCCCGGCATGCCGATGGGCATGGCGGAGATTGCCGAGGTGCTGTGGAATCACCACCTGCGCCACAACCCCGCCAATCCCAAGTGGCCCGACCGCGACCGCTTCGTGCTGTCGAACGGCCATGGCTCGATGTTGCTCTATGCCCTGCTGCATCTGACCGGCTATGACTTGCCGCTGGACGAGCTGAAACAGTTTCGCCAGCTGCACTCGAAGACGCCCGGCCACCCGGAGTATGGCTACACCCCCGGCGTCGAGACCACCACCGGCCCGCTCGGCCAAGGCATAACCAATGCCGTTGGCATGGCAATGGCGGAAAAGCTGCTCGCCGCCGAGTTCAACCGCGCGGGGCACGACATCGTCGACCACCACACCTACGTCTTCCTCGGCGACGGCTGTCTGATGGAAGGCATTTCTCACGAAGCCTGTTCGCTCGCCGGGACTTGGAAGCTGGGCAAGCTGATCGCCTTCTGGGACGACAACGGCATCTCCATCGACGGTCATGTCGACGGCTGGTTCACCGACGACACGCCGAAGCGCTTCGAGGCCTACGGCTGGCAGGTGATTCCCAACGTCAACGGCCATGATCCCGAGGCGATCCACGCCGCCATCGAGGAGGCAAAGGCGGATCGGGAAAGGCCGACCCTGATCTGCTGCAAGACCGTCATCGGCATGGGTGCGCCGACCAAGGCGGGCACCCATGACGTGCATGGCGCGGCGCTGGGCGAAGCCGAGGTGGCCGCCACGCGGCCGCACATCGGCTGGCATTTCGGACCGTTCGAGATCCCCCAGGAAGTCTACGAGGCCTGGGACGGGCGCAAGAAAGGCGCCGAGCGCGAGGCCGCCTGGCAGCACAAGTTCGATCGCTACGCCCGCGAACATCCAGCGCTCGCCGCCGAGTTCAAGCGCCGCATGGCCGGCGATCTGCCGGCGCAGTGGGCCGAGCACGTGGCGAAGGCCATCGCTGCGGCAAACGAGAAGGCCGAAACGGTGGCCACGCGCAAGGCGTCGCAGATCGCCATCAACGCCCTAGCGCCGGTACTGCCGGAATTCGTCGGCGGATCGGCCGATCTTACTGGTTCCAACCTCACCAACTGGACGGGCTGCAAGGCGGTGCACGACCACGGGGTGGGCAACTACATTTCCTACGGCGTGCGCGAGTTCGGCATGAGCGCCATCATGAACGGCATGGCGCTGCACGGCGGCATCCTGCCGTTCGGCGGCACCTTCCTCATGTTCTCGGAGTACGCGCGCAACGCCCTGCGCATGGCGGCGCTGATGCGCCAGCGCGTGATCTACGTGTTTACCCACGATTCCATCGGCCTGGGCGAGGACGGTCCGACGCACCAGGCGGTGGAACAGACGGCGACCCTGCGCTACATTCCGCGCATGGACGTATGGCGGCCCTGCGACACGGTGGAAACCATGGTCGCGTGGACCAAGGCCGTCGAGCGCCGGGACGGCCCGTCCAGCCTGATCCTGTCGCGCCAGAACCTGCCCTTCTGCAAGCGCGATGCAGCCCAGATCGCGGCCATCGCTTCCGGCGGTTATGTTCTGCGCGATGCTCCGGGGGCGCGCGCCGCGATCATCGCCACCGGCTCCGAGGTGGACCTGGCGCTGAAGACGCAGGCGAAACTGGCGGACGAGGGCATTGCTGTGCGCGTCGTCTCCATGCCCTCGACGTCTGTATTCGACCGCCAAGACGCCAGCTATCGCGAGTCCGTGTTGCCCGCCGGCATGCCGCGCGTGGCGGTGGAAGCCGGCGTGGGCGATTTCTGGCGCAAGTATGTCGGGCTGGATGGCGCCGTGGTAGGTATCGACAGCTTCGGCGAGTCGGCGCCGGCCGGAGAGTTGTTCAAGTACTTCGGCTTCACGGTGGACAACGTCGCCGAGAAGGTGAAGGGCGTCCTGTAGGCACCGGGTTGCAACGATGACGCAGGGCGCGATTACAATGTCCGGGGTGACATTGGTTGCTCGTGGCCTTTCTTGGCGCCCTGCGCGCGGGGAAGTTCTGTGTCTCTACTAAGGGAGTAATAGCTATGACCATCAAAATTGGCATCAATGGGTTTGGCCGCATCGGGCGCATGGTGTTCCGTGCAGCGGTGAAGAATTTCCCGGACATTGAGGTCGTCGGCATCAATGATCTGCTTGAGCCGGACTACCTGGCCTACATGCTGCAATACGACTCCGTCCATGGCCGATTCAAGGGCGACATCGTCGTCGATGGTCATACCCTGGTGGTCAACGGCAAGAAAATCCGCCTCACTGCCGTCAAGGATCCGGCAGAGCTGAAGTGGAACGAAGTGGGCGCCCAGGTCGTCGTCGAATCCACGGGCCTGTTCCTGACCCAGGAAACCTGCCAGAAGCACATCGCCGCCGGCGCCAAAAAGGTGATCCAGTCGGCGCCCTCCAAGGACGACACGCCGATGTTCGTGTATGGCGTCAATCACGCCAAGTATGCCGGCGAGGCCATTATTTCGAACGCTTCCTGCACGACGAACTGCCTGGCCCCTGTCGCCAAGGTGCTCAACGACACCTGGGGTATCAAGCGTGGCCTGATGACCACCGTTCACGCTGCCACCGCCACGCAAAAGACGGTGGACGGCCCGTCGAACAAGGATTGGCGCGGCGGCCGCGGCATCCTGGAAAACATCATTCCGTCCTCGACCGGTGCGGCGAAAGCCGTTGGAAAAGTCATTCCCGAGCTGAATAAGAAGCTCACCGGCATGGCCTTCCGCGTTCCCACCTCCGACGTGTCGGTGGTCGACCTCACCGTCGAACTGAACAAGGAGGCGACCTACGAGCAAATCTGCGCCGCCATGAAGGCCGCTTCCGAGGGCCCGATGAAGGGTGTGCTCGGCTACACCAACGAGAAGGTCGTCGCCACCGACTTCCGCGGCGAGTCCTGCACCTCCGTCTTCGACGCCGAAGCGGGCATTGCGCTGGACGGCACCTTCGTCAAGGTCGTCTCCTGGTACGACAACGAGTGGGGCTACTCGTGCAAGGTGCTGGAGATGATCCGCGTCATGGCTGCGAAATAAGCGCCCGGTAGCGAGCCGGCCACGACAGCGCCGCGGCGCCGTCCCCGCGATGGCGCCGCTTGGCGCGTGCGGCTCGCCGCACACCAATGACTCGTTGACGGAGCCAAACATGCAATTCAAGCGTCTCACTGATTTCGATCTCAAGGGCAAACGCGTCTTCATTCGCGCCGACCTCAATGTTCCTGTCAAGGACGGCAAGGTCACCTCGGATGCCCGCATTACCGCGTCCATGCCCACCATCGAGCACTGCCTGAAGGCCGGTGCCAAGGTGATGGTCACTTCCCACCTCGGTCGTCCGGAAGAAGGCGTGTTCTCGGCCGAGAATTCCCTGCAACCCGTCGCCGACGTGATGTCGGCCAAGCTCGGCAAGCCAGTGCGCGTGGTCCGCGACTGGGTGAACGGCGGCTTCGACGTCGCTGCCGGGGAGGTCGTGCTGCTGGAAAACTGCCGCTTCAACAAGGGCGAGAAGAAAAACGTCGAGGACACGGCGAGGAAGTATGCCGCGCTGTGTGACCTGTTTGTCATGGATGCCTTCGGCACTGCACACCGCGCCGAGGCTTCGACGTATGGCGTCGCACAGTTCGCCCCGGCCGCCTGCGCCGGCCTGCTCGTGGCCGAGGAACTTGAGGCCCTGCACAAGGCGCTCGCCAATCCCGCCCGGCCGATGGTTGCCATCGTCGCCGGTTCCAAGGTGTCCACCAAGCTCACGGTGCTCGAGTCCCTGTCTGAGAAGGTGGATCAGCTCGTCGTCGGCGGCGGCATCGCCAACACCTTCCTCAAGGCAGTCGGCAAGAACGTCGGCAAATCGCTGCGCGAGGACGATCTCGTGCCCACGGCAAAGGCGCTGATCGAGAAGATGAACAAGCGCGGCGCGACCATTCCGATCGCCGTGGACGTCGTGGTAGGCAAGAAGTTCGACGCCGCCGAGCCGGCCGTGTTGAAGGATGCCGGCGCGGTCGCCGACGACGACATGATTTTCGACATCGGTCCGAAGAGCGCCCAGGAACTCGCCGACATCATCATGAAGGCAGGCACAGTGGTGTGGAACGGGCCGGTCGGCGTGTTCGAGTTCGACCAGTTCGGTGCCGGAACGCGGAAGATCGCGGACGCCATCGCCGCCACCAAGGCGTTCACCCTGGCCGGCGGCGGCGACACCATCGCTGCCATCCAGAAGTACGGCATCTACGACAAGGTGTCGTACATCTCGACCGCGGGTGGCGCCTTCCTCGAGTACCTGGAGGGCAAGACACTGCCGGCGGTGGCCATGCTCGAGCGGCGGGCACAAGGCTGAGCGTGGCGCAGAGGCTCGGGCAAATCATGAAGCGCAGCCTTCCCGCCCCGAGCCTCCACGCCCGCCAGCCCTGACACGCAGCATGCAGCGCTCCACGAAAATCGTCGCCACCCTCGGTCCGGCCTCCTCCAACATCACCGTCCTGACCCGGATGCTCTCCGCCGGCGTCGATGTCGTACGGCTCAACTTCTCCCATGGCACGGCGGAAGACCATGAACGGCGCGTGCAGATGCTGTCCGACGTCATGCGCAGCCTCGGCCGCACGGTCGGCATCATGGCCGACCTGCAGGGGCCGAAAATCCGCATCGGCAAGCTCGCCGGCAGCAAGATCGAACTGAAGACCGGGCAGTCTTTCATCCTTGACGCGGAGTGCCAGCTCGGCGATCAGACCCGGGTAGGCCTGGACTATCCCGAACTGGTGCAGGATGTCGAACCGGGCAATGTGCTGCTGCTCGACGACGGGCGCATCGTCCTGGATGTCGAGCGCGTCGAGTACGACGAAATCCACACGCGCGTGCGCCACGGTGGCGAGCTGTCTAACAACAAGGGCATCAACCGCCAAGGCGGCGGGCTGTCGGCCCCGGCGCTGACGCCCAAGGACATGGACGACATCAAGCTCGCCGCGGCGCTGCATGTGGATTTCGTCGCCGTGTCATTTCCGAAGTCCGGCGCCGACATGCGCCTGGCGCGGGAGCTGCTGCGCAACGCTCGTTCCGATGCGCTGCTCATCGCCAAGATCGAGCGCGCGGAAGCCATCGGCGCCCTCTCCGATATCCTTCATGCCAGCGACGGCGTCATGGTGGCGCGCGGCGATCTCGCCGTCGAGGTCGGTGACGCCGCCGTGCCGGCGCTGCAGAAGCGCATCATCCACACCGCGCGCGAGCACAACAAGCTCACCATCACGGCGACGCAGATGATGGAGTCGATGATCGCCAGCCCCGTACCGACACGGGCCGAGGTATCCGACGTAGCCAATGCCGTGCTCGATGGTACCGACGCTGTCATGCTGTCGGCGGAAACGGCGGCCGGCCGGTATCCGGTGGAAGCCGTGGAAGCGATGTCGCGCGTGTGCATCGAGGCGGAGAAATCGGCGGAAGTGACGCTCGAGCGGGATTTCCTCAACCGCATATTCACCCGCATCGACCAGTCGATCGCCATGGCGGCGCTGTTCACGGCCTATCATCTGAAGGCCAAGGCCATCGCCGCCCTGACGCAATCGGGTTCCACGGCGCTTTGGATGTCGCGCCTGAACTGCGGCGTGCCGATTTACGCCCTGACGCCGGAGATCCGCACGCGCTACAAGACGACGCTGTTTCGCGGCGTCTATCCGCTGCTGATGCGCCAGGTCACCGCGGACCGGGACGAGTTGCTGAAGGAGGCTGAGGATCTGATGATCAGCGACGGCGCGGTGACGCCGGGCGACACGATCGTCATGACAGTGGGCGAGCCCATCGGCAGCTCCGGCGGCACGAACACCATGAAGATCGTGAAGTTGGCGGCGCGTGAGGAGTGAGGAGTGGCGAGCCAGGGGCCAGGCCCCAGTTTCGCCAATCCTGACTTTTCCCGCTTATCAACTTAGCGGTGCAGGAAGGCGTGAGACACTACCTGCGGCCTCGATGCCGCAGCCACCGTCGCGCGCCCACGCCTTGCCCGCCATGCAGACAAGGAGACAGCCATGCCACTAGTTTCGATGCGCCAACTACTCGACCACGCCGCGGAGAACGGTTACGGACTGCCGGCGTTCAACGTCAACAACCTGGAACAGGTGCGCGCCATCATGGAAGCGGCCGACGAGACCAACAGCCCGGTGATCATGCAGGGCTCGGCCGGCGCGCGCAAATACGCCGGTGAGCCTTTTCTGCGCCATCTGATCCTGGCGGCGATCGAAGCATACCCGCACATCCCGGTGGTCATGCACCAGGATCACGGCGCCTCGCCGGCCGTGTGCATCAACGCCATCCGTTCGGGATTTTCCAGCGTCATGATGGACGGGTCGCTCGAGGAAGACGGCAAGACGCCCTCCTCCTACGACTATAACGTCGAGGTGACGCGAAAGGTGGTGGACATGGCGCACGCCATCGGCGTCACGGTGGAGGGGGAGTTGGGTTGCCTCGGTTCCCTGGAAACCATGAAGGGCGACAAGGAGGACGGCCACGGCGCCGAGGGCACCATGACCAAGGAGATGCTGCTCACCGATCCGGATCAAGCGGCGGACTTCGTCAAGAAGACACAGTGCGACGCGCTCGCGATTGCCATCGGCACCTCCCATGGCGCCTACAAATTCACCCGCAAGCCCACCGGCGACATTCTGGCCATCGAGCGCATCAAGGAAATCCACAAGCGCATCCCGAATACCCACCTGGTGATGCACGGCTCCTCCTCCGTGCCGCAGGAGTGGCTGGAGATCATCCGCAAGTACGGCGGCCAGATGAAGGAGACATACGGCGTGCCGGTCGAGGAGATCTGCGAAGGGATCAAGCACGGCGTGCGCAAGGTCAACATTGACACCGACATCCGGCTGGCCATGACCGGCGCGATCCGCCGTCACATGTCCGAGAAACCGAGCGAGTTCGATCCTCGCAAGTTCCTCGCCGACGCGCAAAAGGCAGCCAGGGAAATCTGCAGGGCACGCTACGAGGCCTTCGGGTGCGCCGGACAGGCATCGAAAATCAAGCCGATGCCGATGGAGAAAATGGCCGAACGTTACAAGAAGCACGAGCTCGACCAGATTGTTGCCTGAGGCGAATCGCGATCTGACCATGGAGCCGCCCGCGGGCGGCTCTTTTGTCGCCCGGCGCAGCGCGCTGGCCGCCCGGCACGGAGAGAGAACAAATGGAAAGACAAGCTGCTGCTTTCGAGCGCGTGCGCCGCTTCTTCCAGCGCGGACTGGACTCGGTCGAATACCTTGGGCTGCTGATCATCGCCTTCGCTACCACGGTGGCCGGGTATCAGGAGGTGATGATCATGGTGCGCGCCGGGGCGGTGACTCTGACCGACCTGCTACTGATGTTTCTTTATCTCGAAGTGCTGGCGATGATCGGCCGGTACTTCAAGTCCGGGCAGTTGCCGGTGCGCTTTCCGCTCTACATCGCCATGGTGGCGCTGGCGCGTTATCTCATCCTCGACCTCAAGGGCATGACGGAGTGGCGCATGCTCGCGGTGGCCGCCTCGATCCTGCTCATCACCATCGCCGTGCTGGTCGTTCGTTACGGTCACGTCAAGCTGCCCTATGGCGAGGACAGCGAAGAAGGCGCGGACGGCAAACCCTACGTCCAACGGTAACCGCGGATGGCACATCTGCGAGCGCTCATCTTCGATCTGGACGGCACGATCGCCGATACCGAGCGGGACGGGCATCGCGTCGCGTTCAATGCGGCATTCCGCGAAGCCGGTTTGGATTGGGATTGGGAGCCGGCTCTCTACGGCGAACTCCTTGCCGTCGCCGGCGGCAAGGAACGCATCGCCGCGTTCATTGCCCGCCATCGCCCGGACTTGCCGGGCGGTACGGACTTGGCGGCATTCATCGCCGGTCTGCACGAGGCGAAGGCGCGCCAGTTCGCGCACCTGCTCGCGCAGGGCGGCATCCCACCGCGACCGGGCGTGGCCCGGCTGATCAGGGAAGCACGCGCTGCCGGACTGCGCTTGGCCATCGCCACCACCGCCGCGCCGGACACGGTCGCCGCCGTGCTGCGTCACGGCCTGGGCGAGGGCAGTCTGCGCTGGTTCGCCGCCATCGGCGCCGGCGAGGTCGTCGCCCGGAAGAAACCTGCACCGGACGTCTACCTGTGGGTACTGGAGCAACTCGGGTTGGACCCCGGCGACTGTCTGGCGATCGAGGATTCCGGCCCAGGGCTCGCCGCCGCCCACGGCGCGGGCCTTGGCACCATCGTCACCGTCAGCGACTACACGCGCGGCAACGACTTCAGCGATGCCGCCCTGGTGCTTTCCGATCTAGGCGAGCCGCACGCGCCCTTCCACGTGTTGAAGGGCGATGCGCTCGGTTTCGGCTACGCCAGTGTCGCAACGCTTTCGGCTTGGCATGGGCGCCTTCCAGCTGCCGCGTGAGGCCGCAGGTCGTCGCGCGCTTACGTTGCCCGACCTTTCAGGCAAAATAGGGTTCCAACAAAGAGCTGCGTTGCCAACCCTGATGCCAAACCCGATGCTCGACTTCACCGGCCTGCCGCGCTTCGACGTGATCGCGCCGGAGCATGTCACCCCGGCGGTCGCCGAGGTGCTAGCCGAGAACCGCAAACTCCTGGAGGCTTTGTCCGGCGATGCCGTCCCCGCCACTTGGGAGGCGTTCGTGGCACCGATGACTGATGCCAACGAGCGTCTCTCCCGTGCCTGGGGGATCGTCGGTCACCTGCACTCGGTCATGGACGTCCCGGCTTGGCGCGAGGCCTACAACGCCAACCTGCCGGAAGTGACCCGTTACTACACGGAGCTGGGCCAGAACCTGGCGCTGTTCCGCAAATTCAAGGCGATCCGGGACGGTGCCGACTACGCCGACCTGACGCCGGCGCGGCGCAAGATCATCGACAACGAGATCCGCGATTTCCGTTTGAGTGGTGCGGAACTGGACGAAGCGCAGAAGCCGCGCTTCCAGACGATTCAGGAGGAGCTGGCGGCGCTGGCGGCGAAATTCTCCGAGAACCTGCTCGACGCCACGAACGCCTTCGGCGAGTACGTGGAAGACGAGTCGCTGCTCGCCGGCATTCCTGACGACATCAAACAGGCGGCGCGCGCCGCGGCGGAGAAGGAAAACAAGCGCGGCTGGAAATTCACCCTGCATGCACCCTCCTACATTCCGGTGATGCAGTACGCCGACGACCGCGCCCTGCGCAGACGCATGTACCGGGCCTATGCCACGCGCGCCTCCGAGTTCGGCAAAGCCGACTGGGACAATACGACGCTGATCGGCCGGATACTCAAATTGCGCGAGGAGGAAGCGCGCATGCTCGGCTACGCCAACTTCGCCGAGGTGTCGCTGGTGCCCAAGATGGCGGAAACGCCCGGCCAGGTGCTGGAGTTCCTGCGCGAGCTAGCGGCAAAGGCGCGTCCGTTTGCGGCCAAGGACTTCGCCGAGTTGCAGGAGTTCGCCGCTGCGGAGCTGAGGCTGAATCAGCTCGAGGCCTGGGACATCGCCTATGCGTCGGAGAAACTGCGGCAAAAGCGTTACGCTTTCTCCGAACAGGAGGTAAAGCAGTATCTGCCGGAACCGCAGGTGCTGGCGGGACTGTTTCGGGTGATCGAAACCCTCTATGGCGTTCGGATCGAGCCGGACGCGGCGCCTGTCTGGCAAGCCGACGTGCGTTTCTTCCGCATTGTCGATGGCGCCGGCAATCTGGTCGGGCAGTTTTATCTCGACCTGTACGCCCGCGATACCAAGCGCGGTGGCGCGTGGATGGACGAGGCGATTACGCGGCGGCGCGTGCGCCACGGCATACAAACGCCGGTGGCCTATTTGAATTGCAACTTCTCCGCCCCTCTGGGCGATCGACCGGCGCTGTTCACCCATGACGAGGTGATCACGCTGTTCCATGAGTGCGGCCACGGGCTGCATCACCTCTTAAGCCGGGTGGACGAGCTTGGCGTCTCGGGCATTCACGGCGTGGAGTGGGATGCGGTGGAACTGCCCAGCCAGTTCATGGAGAACTTCTGCTGGGAATGGGAGGTGCTGGCCAACATGACGGCGCACGTCAGCAACGGCGCGCCGCTGCCCCGGCCCCTTTTCGACAAGATGCTGGCGGCGAAGAACTTCCAGAGCGGCATGCAAATGCTGAGGCAGATCGAGTTCGCTCTGTTCGACATGCTGCTGCACTGCAGTTTCGATGCCGAAGGCACACAGACGGTACTGGGATTGCTGGAACAGGTGCGCGACGAAGTCGCCGTCGTGCGCCCACCGGACTGGAATCGGTTTCCGCAGAGCTTCTCGCACATCTTCGCCGGCGGCTACGCGGCCGGCTACTACAGCTATAAGTGGGCGGAAGTGCTCTCGGCGGATGCCTACGATCTGTTCCTCGATCGCGGCAATGTCCTCGATGCCGTGACCGGCAAGCGTTTCTGGGACGAGATCCTCGCTGTCGGCGGCAGCCGTCCGGCGCTGGAGTCCTTTAAGGCATTCCGCGGGCGGGAACCCCAGGTGGATGCCTTGCTGCGCCATAATGGTATGATTGCAGCGTAGGTGGTCCCGAGGCGGGAGGCGAACATGATGCGCATATTGCCCAGCTTGGCGGCATCGGCACTGCTGGCCGTGGCGACGAATGCCGCCGCGCAGACCATGTTTCGCTGGGTCGACCGCGACGGTACGGTTCATTACTCCGACCAGCCGCCGCCGCCCGAAGCGAAGAAGGTGCAGGAAAAGCGCCTGCGCACGCCCAGTTTCATCGAAACGAGCGAGCCGAGCTATAGCCAGCGCAAGGCGATGCAGGATTTTCCGGTGACGCTTTATACGGCTCCGGAATGCGCGACGGAATGCCAGGTGGGCCGGGACTATCTCGGCCGCCGCGGCGTGTCGTTCGCCGAAGTGGCGCTCCAGTCGGACGAGCAGTACGCCGCCTACAAGCAGCTCTTCGGCGGCAATGACATTCAGGTTCCCGCGGTTACGGTCGGCGAGCAGAAGTTGCGCGGCTACTCCGAAGAAAGCTGGGGCAGGCTCCTCGATGATGCCGGCTATGCCCGCACGGCCGTGCCTGGCAGAGTAGTGAAGACCGCCGCGCGTCAGCCGGCGGCCGGGGCAGGATCGGGGGCGGACTCCGGTCAGCCGACTCCGTTGGCGACGCCAACCGCGGCGAGATGAAGCTCGCCACCTGGAACGTCAATTCCCTCAAAGTTCGACTGCCCCACGTCCTGGACTGGCTGAAGGCGCAACAGCCAGACGTGCTGTGTCTGCAGGAAACTAAACTCGAAGACCACAATTTCCCGCGTGCGGAGATCGAAGCGGCCGGCTATCACGCCGCCTTCGCCGGACAGAAAACCTACAACGGCGTCGCCATCCTCACTGCGCGGCCGGCGACGCCCTTCGTCAGCGCGATTCCGAATTTCGACGACACGCAACAACGGCTGCTTGCCGTCGTCATGGATAGAGTCCTTGTCGTGTGCGCCTACTTCCCCAACGGCGAGAGCGTGGGCTCCGACAAGTATCAGTACAAGCTGCGCTGGATCGGCGCGCTTACCGACTGGTTGGGCGATGAACTAACGCGCCAGCCGCGCATCGTCCTGGCCGGCGATTTCAACATCGCTCCGGACGAGCGTGATGTTCACGATCCGCAGCTCTGGCAAGGGCAGATTTTGTTCTCCGAGCCCGAACGCGACGCCTTCGCGCGCCTGGTGGCATTGGGCTTCAAGGACAGCTTTCGCCTGTTCCAGCAGCCGGAGAAAGTGTTTACCTGGTGGGACTATCGGATGATGGCGTTTCGCCGCAACATGGGCCTGCGCATCGACCACATATTGCTTTCGTCGCCGCTCGCCGATTTGTGCATGAGCTGTACGGTAGACAAAGCGCCGCGCAAGCTCGAACGGCCGTCCGACCACGCACCCGTCATCGCGGAATTGAAACCAACCGTCCGCTGAAGCGCAGGCGACGGCTCCGCTGCCCTACTTCGTAGCCATGGCGCCAGCGCGCCGGATGTCTCGCCCTACGGCGCCTTGGCCTGGTCTTCCTGCATCTTCTTCGAGACGTAGCGATAGAGGTATATCGCCATGACGATCACGAACAAGATGGTAAACAGACTCAGGAGACCGATATCCGATCCGAGCAAAAGCTTCCACGCCATGGTTCATCTCCTCGTCATAGGCACGAAAATCGATTCGCTCTCTCAGGGTGGGGGTATCGTCGTTGTAATGGCGCCCGAGCGTGCGCCCGACTCGCGTCGGGCACCGCTCCGGCGGAAGACTATTTCTTCGCCGCTTCTGCGCTGCCGCCCTGGCTGGACAAGCCAAGCACATAGGCGGCGAGCAGA
>JRYG01000446.1_pt1 | contig 34503 bp, 28 predicted proteins | sample 235341 | NCBI WGS metagenome assembly JRYG01 (sample SAMN03074218, study PRJNA261478) | activated sludge metagenome | biome: Wastewater Treatment Plant; feature: Wastewater; material: Activated sludge; isolation source: activated biomass of a wastewater treatment plant treating hydrocarbon... ...
GGCATGCAGGGCATGGAAGGCAAGAAGGCCAAGAAGAAGGCCAAGGGCCAGTCCGGCATGAGCGGCATGTCGGGCATGAGCGGCATGTCCGGGATGGAAGGCAAGTAATCGGTCTCTCTCCGGCCGGCATGGACTCCGGTCCTGCCGGTTTCGGGCCGGGCCCGCAAGGGCCCGGCCCGTCTCACCCGAAAGCATCGCTCCCATGACAATAAAAGCGAGAACAGCAACGCCCCGCATGATGAGCTGGCTAACAAAGCTCCTGGGGGTGGTTATTTTGGTGGGTGCTGGCGCGGCCTTGGCCGGCGGAAACGAGGTACGCATCGATTACGAGCGTGCCCGCTGGCACCCCACCCATTTCAAACCGGATATCGATCGCGCCAGTGACGCCCAGTGTCTGGCCTGTCACGGCGAGATCCTCAAGGCCAAACCTCGGGACAAATCTCCCGCGGGCGTGCCCGCCAGCCAGGCAAAAGCCTGGTATCAGCGGGTGGCCACCTACCAGGGGGAGCAGCAGGACTTCCACTGGCGTCATCTGCAGAGCCCTTACGCCAAGCAGGTGATGAACCTCAAATGCAACACCTGTCACCAGGGTAACGATCCACGCGAAGAAGCTGCCGTGCCGACCGGCACCGGCGCCTTCACCCTGCGCAAGATGGTGAATCCCAAGACCTGCCTGATGTGCCACGGCAAATTCCCGAACGAGGTGATGGGACTGCCCGGCCCCTGGCACACGGTGAAAGAAGGCTTCCAGAACAATTGCCTGGTGTGCCATGCCGCCATCCGCACCACCCGCCATCAGGTGAATTACCTGCACGCCGAGGCCATCGAAAAGGCCGGCGCCGAAAGCGGCGATGCCTGCTTTGGCTGCCACGGCGGACGCCAGTGGTATCGGGTGGCCTACCCCTACCCCCGTCACACTTGGCCGGGCATGGGCGAGGAAACCCCCGACTGGGCCAAAAAACGGATGACCGAATCGGAAGCGCGCTTCCTGATAAACGTCATCAAGCCGCAAACCCCCACCCCGTCAGCGGGAGACAAAAATGGAAAATAAGCTCCTGAGCCTGCTGCGCCAGACCCTGGGCGAAGAGCGCCTTTCCCGACGCGAATTCCTCAAGGACAGCCTGCTCGCCACCTCGCTCGGCGGCACCGGTCTGGTCGGCTTGACCCACAGCGAAAAGGCAGAAGCCTTCGCCTACGAACCGTACCCGACCGATAACCAGCTCAAGACGGTCGTCACCTCCTGCGCGCACAACTGCGGCTCGCGTCACATGCTGGTGGCCCACAAGCGGGGCGATGTGATCGTGCGCCTGTCCACCGACGATGGCAGCTACCAGAAAGGCGGCCACTTCGGTCTGGACACCGAGCAACTGCCCCAGTTGCGGGCCTGTCTGCGGGGGCGCTCCTATCGGGCCCGGCTCTACTCCCAGGAACGCCTGCTCTACCCGATGATGCGGGTGGGCAAGCGGGGTGAGGGGAAGTTCAAACGCGCCTCGTGGGATACGGCGCTGGACTTTGTGGCCGAGAAGATGGTGGAACTGAAGCAAAAGTACGGTCCCACCGCCATCCTCGACCAGGCCTATGCCGGCGCCTCCTACGGCGTCCTGCACAAGTCCGACCAGATCGAGGGCTTGCTGGCGCGCTTCCTGGGCATGTTCGGCTGCCGCACGAATTCGTGGTCTGTCCCCAGTTACCAGGGCACGACCTTCAGTTCCCGCATCACCTTCGGCACCATCGAGGACGGCAACGAGGACGACACCTTTGCCCACTCGAAGCTGATCATCATGTGGGGCTGGAACCCGGCCTACACCTTCCACGGCGGCAACACCTTCTACTACATGCGCCTGGCCAAGCAGCGCGGCTGCAAGTTCGTGCTGGTGGACCCCCAGTACACGGATTCGGCCGCCGCCTACGACGCCTGGTGGATTCCCATCAAGCCCAATACGGACGCGGCCATGCTGGCGGCGATGGCCCATGAGATCTTTGCCAACAACCTGCATGACCAGAAGTTCATCGACCGCTTCTGCCAGGGCATGGATGCAGGCACCATGCCCGACTGGGCCAAGGGCAAGGAGAACTTCCGCGACTACATCTTCGGCAAGTACGACGGGGTGGCCAAGACGCCCGAGTGGGCGGAGCCCATCTGTGGCGTCAAGGCTTCCGACATCCGCGCCCTGGCGCAGATGTACGCCACCACCAAGCCGGCGGCACTGAAGGCCAGTTGGTCGCCGGGCCGCAATGCCTACGGCGAGCAGTACAACCGGATGGCCGCGGCGGTGCAGGCCATGACCGGCAACATCGGCATCCTGGGCGGTTGCGCGGAAGGCGTGGGCAAGGCCTGGCATCCCGAATCCATCGCCTATCCCTACGACGAGTACGCCAACGTCTGGTATGGCTCCATCAAGAGCGACCGCTGGGCGCACTGCGTGCTCAACTACCCGAACGTGAAGCGGGAAGAAGTCGGCCTGTGGCCGCGGGAAGACGACCTGGACGGCAAGATCCCCAACATACGCGCCATTTGGTGGCACGGCTCGGACTGGTTCAATCAGCTCACCAACATCAACAAGGAAATCGAGGCCATCCAGAAGCTGGATCTGGTGGTGTGCAACGATTCCACCATCACGCCCTCGGGTCTGTGGGCAGACGTGCTCTTCCCCATCGCCACCCACTTCGAGCGGCACGACGTGGCCCTGCCCTGGTACAAGGGGCATTACTACATTCATCGGCCCAAGGTCATCGAGCCACTGGGGGAATCCAAGTCCGACTTCCAGGTCTTCACCGAACTGGCCTACCGGCTGGAGAAGCTCGACCCCAGCCTCAAGAACTTCGGCAAGCGCTACAACCCCCGCTCCAACAGGGATTACTTCCAGAACGCGGATGCCACGGACGAAGCCTACTTGACCGCTTGGTGGCGCGGGGTGCAGGAGCACCAGGGCGTCACCATGAGCTGGGAGGAATTCAAGAAGCGCGGCGTGTACAAGTTCGTGCTCAAAGAGCCCCACGTAGCCTTCACTGACCAGATCAAGCACGGGGAGCCTTTCGAAACCCCCTCCGGCAAGATCGAGATCCTCTCCACCGAGCTGGCCCAGGTGAAGGACTGGACGAAGACCCAGTACGGCTACGAGATCCCGGCCATCCCGAAGTGGATCGAGCCTTGGGAATCGCTCAACGCGCCCAAGGTGAAGGATTTCCCCTTCCACATGATCAGCCCGCACCCCCGCTGGCGCACTCACTCCATCTTCCACAACATCGCCTGGCTGCGGGAAACCTTCTCCCAGGAAGTCACCCTCAACGCCGCCGATGCCAAGCGTCTGGGCATCCGCACGGGCGACACGGTGGAAGTGTTCAACGACCGGGGCTCCATGGTGCTGCCCGCCTACGTCACCGAACGCTGCATGCCGGGCGTGGTCGTGGTGCATGAAGGCGCCTGGATGGATCTGGACGAGAAGGGCATCGACCGGGCCGGGAATCCGGACTTCCTCACCAAGGACGATCCCAGCCCTGCCGGCGCCTTTGCCTACAACACGGTGTTGTGCAATGTGCGCAAAACCGATCTGGTGCACCGGCCCGGGTGGGATCAACTCGCCACCGCCCGCAGTGTCGTGTTCCGGCGGGGAGACTGAACCATGAGCCAGAACAAACCCGACAAGGCCCGCATCAAGGCCGCCGCGCAGCAGAAGAAGGCGGAGACCTACGTACCGGTGGTGCCACTGACCCAATTGGGCTTCATTCACCACAACGTGGACTGCATCGGATGCCGCGCCTGCGAGATCGCCTGCAAGGACAAGAACGGCCTCGCAGCCGGCCCACGCTTCCGCCGCGTCATGTACATCGAAGGCGGCGCCTATCCGGATGTGTACGCCTACAAGGTGAACATGTCATGCAACCACTGCGCCGAGCCCGCATGCCTGCCCACCTGCCCCACCGGCGCGATCTGGAAGCGCAAGAAGGACGGCATCGTGGACATCGACTCCACGCTGTGCATCGGCTGCCGCCGCTGCGAAGCGGCATGCCCCTACGGCGCGCCCCAGTTCATCCCGGAGCAGAACATCATCGCCAAATGCAATCTGTGCGTGGATGAGATCGACGCCGGGCGCAAACCGTACTGCGTGCAGGCCTGCATGATGCGCGTGCTGGACGTGGGGCCGATCGACAAGCTCAGAGCCGGCACCTGGAAGACCACCGCGCTGGGGCCCAAGGAAAAACCCGTCCGCGCCGTCAAGGACATGGCCGACCCCGAGCTGACCAATCCTTCCATCGTCTTCGTGCCCCATAGCAAGGGCCGGGTGGAGGAAGGCTGATGACCCATACACCTCAACCCGCCAACCCCCGGAAAGTGGAGGAGACACCCGAAATCCGGGACTGGCGCCAGGCGGTGGCCAACCAGTTGCAGTTGTTGGCCCGCCTGCACGGCACTGAACTGGGGCCTGCAGAAACCCAGGTGCTCGCGCACAGCCGCTTTCCCCGCGACTTGGCGCTCCCGCCCCGGGAGGAGCCTTTTGTCAGCGGACACCGGCTCATGGTCGAAGCGCTGGCGGACTTGCGCCAGCCCACCCCGGAGCAGTTGGACGACATGGCGGCGGACTTTGCCGCCATCTATCTGAACGGCAGCCTGCATGCCTCGCCCAACGAATCCGCGTGGACGGACGAAGACGGCCTGGAGCGGCAAGCCGCCATGTTCGAGCTGCGGGAGTGTTATGAGGCGCATGGGCTTGAGGCGGAAGACTGGCGCCGGCGGCAGGACGACAACCTGTCCCTGCAGTTGCTCTTCCTCTCCCATCTGATGCGCAGCCCCGGCTCCGCGGAACTGGAAGAGGTCGTGTCCGTGCTGGATACCCATCTGCTGCGCTGGCTGCCCGAGTTTGCCCAGCGGGTGGCGCAGCGCTGTGACACGGCGTTCTACGCGGGCCTGGCGCTCCTGACCGCGGGCTACTGCCAAAGCTTGCGCCAGATACTCGGCACCGCGCTGGAGATTCCCCCTCCGCCCCCACCCGAACCCAAGCCCCAGCGCCATGAGGAACCCCTGACCTTCATGCCGGGTCTGACGCCCAGTTGGTAAGCAGACGAACAGGCGCTTGCCAAAGTGGAGGAGGCGTTCCGCGGGGAGCCCCTCCTTCCTCCGGAAAGGCCCGCCAACCAAGGCAAAGGGACTTGGAGCGGGGGATTGCTGCTACCATGTTCGCCCATGAACACACAGCCTTGCCCGACCCCCCCGGCCCGGCCGGGCAGCCTTCGCTACTGGCGCGAAGGCGTGGCGCTGCTGGCGCTGCCTGCCCCCTGCCTGGCCGGGGGCGGCACCGTCGTGGGGGAAAATCTGCTGTGGTTGGCGCTGATCCTGCTGGCCGCCCGGATGTTCGCCCCCCTCACCCAGCGCATCGGATTCCCGGCGGTCCTGGGCGAGTTGCTGCTGGGAGTGCTGCTGGGCAATCTCGGCCTGGTGGGCATCCGGTTCTTCGAAGCCATTCCCGCCGATCCGATCATCAGCTTCCTGGCGGAACTGGGCGTGATCGTGCTGCTCCTGCAGATCGGGCTGGAAACCCGCTTGTCCGATCTGGCCCGGGCCGGCACGCGGGCCACCCTGGTAGCCCTGATCGGCATTGCCGCCCCATTTGCCCTGGGCGCCCTGGTGGTAGGCCCCCTGCTGCTGCCGGGGCTGGAGTCAGGCTCCTACCTTTTCCTCGGCGCCACCCTGGCCGCCACCTCGGTCGGCATCACCGGCCGGGTATTCCGCGATCTGGGGCATCTGGGCACTCCGGCAGCCAATGTGGTGCTGGGCGCGGCGGTGATCGACGATGTGCTCGGCCTGGTCATCCTGGCCGTGGTGACCGGCTTTGTGCAAAGTGGCAGCGTCAGCCTCGTGGATGTGCTGCGCATCGTCGGCGTAGCGGTAGCCTTTCTTGCGGGCAGCGTGTTGCTCGGGCGGTGGCTGGCCCGGCGCTCGGGACGGTGGCTGGCCCGGCTGGACGCGGGCCCTTCCATGCTCTTTGCCCAGGTCGTGGCCACCGGGCTGGCGCTGGCGTGGCTCGCCCACAGCATCGGGCTCGCGCCCATCATTGGCGCCTTTGCCGCCGGGCTGCTGTTCGAGCCGGCGTTTCTGAAGGATTTCGAAACGCCCCATATCGTCCGCGAAGTGGAGAACGTGCTGGGCGCCCGGGACGCGGGCCTGGCCGCCCGGCTGCGCCCCGTGCTCACCCGCCACACCGGCCACCAGCACGAACAGCTCATCGAGCCCATCGGCTACTTTTTCGTCCCGGTGTTTTTCGTGCTGACCGGCATGCAGGTGGACCTGTCCTCGCTCGCCGACCCCCGTGTTGCCGCCATCGCCTTGGGCATCACCCTCGCCGCCATCGTCGGCAAGCTGGCGTCCGGACTGGCCGCCGGCAACACCGGCCGCTGGCTGGTGGGCTGGGGCATGGTGCCTCGAGGGGAGGTGGGTCTCATCTTCGCCATGGTCGGGCGGCAACTGGGGGTCGTGACCGACACCCTGTTTTCGGTCATCGTCATCATGGTCATCCTCACCACGCTGATTACGCCCCCCGTGCTCACGCGCCTGCTGCGCCAGCACGGTGCTTCCCCGCGCTGACGCCACACGCCACGACGAGGGCCCCCGCCAGATGATGCTCCGGCGCACCCGAGACTGGATCTCCACCAGCCTGCGCCGCAAGGTGCTGCTGTCCATGGGACTGGCTGCCTCGGCGGCCTCCCTTGCGCTGCTGGTGATGTTCACCTTCGCCTATCGCAACGAGCTGGCCCAGGAGCGCAGCAACGCCTCGCTGCAACTCAACCTGCTGCTGCAATCTGCCCTGGAAAACGCCATGCTCAAGCGGGACGTACCGGGCCTGCAGGAGATCGTGAGCCGCCTGGGCAACCAGCCCGGCGTGCGCGATGTGATGATCATCAACCCGGCGGGAGAAGTGCGTTTTGCCTCCCGGGCGGAAAACCTGCACCGGCAGTTCCCGGCCCTGGTGCCCCCGGAATCCGCCCAGGCCCGCCCATACAGCGAATTCGGGCGTGGCATTGCCGGCGGCGAGGTGCTGCGCTCGGTCAACCCGGTCCCCAACCGCAGCCAGTGCCTGCAGTGCCATGGCTCCGTGGCCGAACGGCCGATCAACGGCGTGCTGGTCGTGGACTATGACGCTGCCGGCCTGCGCCAGAAGGCGCGGCAGACGGCGTTGGGGCTCGCCCTCTCCGGCGCCCTGGTGATCCTCGCCCTGGCAGCGGCGGGGTGGCTTGTGCTGCGCCGTACCGTATTGCAACCGGTGGCGCGGCTGGAAGCGGCTGCCCAGGCCCTGGGGCAACGGCTGGACACCCGTGTGGAGTTGAGCGGGAAGGACGAGCTGGCCCGACTGGGCCACAGCTTCAACCGGATGGCCGATCAACTTGCCGCCGCCATGGCGGGCGTCCGCGCCCAGCAACGCCTGCAGCAGGACCTGGTGGACGGCCTGCCGGACGGGGTACGGGTATTCGGCGAGGATGGACGGGTAATCCTCATCAACCGGGCCTACTGCAAGCAACTCGGCCTGCAGCGGGAGGAAGCGCTCGGGCAACCCTGCTACGTCTCCAGCCACCGGCGGCACGATCCATGCCCGGCCACGCTGGTGGTGTGCCCCCTGCACGAATTGAAACAACACGGCCAGCAGGTCAAATGCACCCATCACCACGTGCGGGCCGACGGACGGACGCTCCATGTGGAAGTGCATGCGGCGCTGGTGGAGCTGGACCAGGACGGACAGACCCGCCGCTACGTGGTGGAGTCCATCCGCGATCTGGCCCAGGCCGTGCAGGTTTCCCAGGAACAGCGCCTGTCGGAACTGGGGCTGCTGGCAGCCGGGATTGCCCACGAGATCCACAACCCCTTGGCCTCGGTGCGCCTGGCGGTGCAGTCCCTGCTGCGCGGAACCCGCGACGGCAGCGCCGATGCGCAGGAGGTGGCGGAGTACCTGGAGGTGGTGGATGGCGAGATCGACAAGTGCATCGATGTCACCCGCCGTCTGCTCCTGCTCTCCCGCCGGCCCGAATCGCGCAACGAAGTCGTGAGCCTGAACGCCGCCGCCCAGGACGCCGTGCGGCTCCTGGCCTACGATGCGGAGAACCGGGGCGTGGTCCAGCACTTGAGCCTGGACCCGGCCGAACCCGGCTTCATCGGTGACAATGCGGAGATCCGCATGGTGCTGCTCAACCTGTTGCAGAACGCCCACCACGCCATGCCTACCGGCGGCCAGGTCGAAGTCGGCACCCGGTTCGCCCCCAATGGCCGAGCGGAGATCACCGTGCGCGACCAGGGTGTCGGCATCGCCGAGGCAGACCTGCCCCGCATCTTCGAGCCCTTCTTCAGCCGGCGCGCCGACGCTGTGCCGGGCACCGGACTCGGGCTGACCATCTGCAAATCCATTGTCGAACACTACGGCGGGCACATCACCGTGGAAAGCGTGCCCGGACAAGGCAGTACCTTTACCATCTCCCTGCCCCAGTCCACGCTCGCCCCGCCCCAGGAAGGACGCGATCCATGAAGAAATCCGTGCTGATCGTCGACGACGACAGCGTGTTCAACAAACTGCTCGCCCGCCAGTGCGGCAAGCTCGGCCTGGCCAGCCACAGCGCCGCCACCTGGGCCCAGGCGAGGCAGTTGCTCGAACACCTGGAACCCAACCTGATCGTCCTGGACTACAAACTTCCGGACGGGGACTGCGACCAGATCCTGGCCGAGATCAGCGGTCAATACCCCATCATCGTGTTGACCGGCTACGGTTCGATCCGCCACGCCATCAGCGTCATCCGCGCCGGCGCCACCGATTACCTGACCAAGCCGGTGGACCTGGACGAACTGGAACTCACCATCCGCCGTACGCTGGACAACGCCACGCTGGCGCGGACCTGCCAGTTCTACCGTCGCCAGTTGCGCTCCCTGCGGCCCGACACACTCATCGGCGACTCCACCGCCATGCGTGAAGTGCGCGGGCTGATCGAGGCCGTGGCCCCCACGGAAGCCACGGTGCTCATCCAGGGCGAAAGCGGTACCGGCAAGGAGATGGTGGCGCGCGCCATCCACGAACAGAGCCTGCGCGCCGAACGGGCCCTGGTGACCGTGGACAGCTGCGGCCTGCAGGAAAACCTGTTCGAATCCGAACTCTTCGGCCACGAGCGGGGCGCCTTTACCGGCGCCGAACGGCAGAAGAAAGGACTGATCGAGGAAGCCGAGGGCGGCACCCTGTTCCTCGACGAAATCGGCGAGATCAGCGGCGCCATACAAGCCAAGCTCCTCCGCGTGCTGGAGAGCAGCACTTTTCGCCGGGTGGGCAGCAACAAAACCCTGAGTGCCGATGTGCGCTTCGTCGTCGCCACCAACCGGGACCTGGGCCGCCTCTCCCGGGAGGGCGCTTTCCGCAGCGACCTCTTCTTCCGCATCAACAGCTTCGTCATCACCATCCCGCCCCTGCGCGAACGGCGGGACGACATTCCGTTGCTGGCCCGGCATTTCATCGCCCAGCTCGGGCGAGGCCGGGACAAGATCCTTTCCGCCGAAGCCGAGGACATGCTGATCGGCTACAGCTGGCCGGGCAACGTACGCGAACTGCGCAACATGGTGGAACGCGCCCTGATTCTCTCCGGCCGCAGCCCGGAGATCCGTGGCGAGCATCTGGCGTTTGGCCACACCCGCCCGCGTCGGGGTCTGGTGCTGGATTTCGACCACGAGCCCACGCTCGAGGAGATCGAGCGGGACTACCTGGCCCGGATGCTTGCACGCTACGGCGGCAACCGCGCGCGGGCGGCCGCCGCCCTGGGCATCAGCGAACGCAACGCCTACCGCCTGATCGACAAATACGGCCTGCGCAGCGGGGAGTCGGAGCGCAAACCCGACGCCCCGGCGCTTGCGGATCGGGGGAGCTGACCCGCTCCCGCCGCCCCCTCCCGCCGCCTCGCAGGAGGCTAGACTCCCGTTGCAAACACCGCTTCGGCGGCGGCTACCGTTGCTGCAATGTCCGCGTCACTGTGGGCTGCGGAGACGAAACCCGCCTCGAAGGCGGAGGGCGCGAGGTACACCCCTTTTTCCAGCATGGCGTGGAAGAAGCGGTTGAAACGGTCCTTGTCGCAGGCCATCACTTCCGCGTAGCTGGTGGGTGCCTGGGCGCTGAAATACACCCCGAACATCCCGCCCACGGCCTGGGCGCTGAAGGCGATCCCGTGGCGGGCCGCAGCGGCGCAGAGACCGTCGGTGAGCGCGCGGGTGCGGGTGGCCAGCGCCTCGTAGAAGCCTGGTGCCTGGATCTCGCGGAGCGTGGCCAGCCCCGCCGCCACCGCCACCGGGTTGCCGGAGAGCGTTCCCGCCTGATAGACCGGCCCCAGGGGCGCAATCTTCTCCATGATTTCCCGCTTGCCGCCAAACGCGCCCACCGGCATGCCGCCGCCGATCACCTTGCCGAAGGTGGATAGATCGGGCCTGATGCCGTACAAGCCCTGGGCGCTGCCCAAGCCGACGCGGAAGCCGGTCATCACCTCGTCGAAGATCAGCACCGCCCCGTGGCGGGTGCACAACTCCCGCATCCCCTCCAGGAAACCGGGCTTCGGCGCGATCAGGTTCATGTTCCCCGCCACCGGCTCCACGATCACCGCCGCGATCCGCTCTCCGTGGCTGGCGAAAGTCTGGGCCAGTTGGTCCAGATCGTTGTAGTCGAGGACGATGGTGTGCCGCGCAAAGTCATCCGGCACCCCGCCCGAGCTGGGGTTGCCGAAAGTCAGCAACCCGGAACCGGCCTTGACCAGCAGGCTGTCCGCATGGCCGTGGTAACACCCTTCGAACTTGATGATCGCGTCCCGTCCCGTGTAGCCCCGTGCCAGACGGATGGCGCTCATGGTCGCCTCGGTGCCGGAACTCACCAGCCGCAGCATCTCGAAGCTGGGCACAAGCCTGGCCAGCAATTCAGCCATCTCCACTTCCGCCTCGGTCGGCGCGCCGAAGGAAAGACCCTTCGCCGCCGCCGTCTGCACCGCGCCAACCACGGCAGGATGGGCATGGCCCAGGATGAGCGGGCCCCAGGAGCCCACGTAGTCCAGATAAGACTTGCCATCCGCATCGGTGACCCGCGCCCCCTGGCCGGAGGCGAAGAACCGGGGACACCCGCCGACGGAACGGAAGGCGCGCACGGGCGAATTGACGCCGCCGGGCGTGGTCTGCTGGGCACGGGCAAAAAGGGCTTCGTTACGGCTGGTCATGGGAAATCCCTGAAGAATCGGTCAAAAAAGCGCAGTGTACGCGGCCACGCGGCGGCGCACATCGGCTGCGTCAAAAACGTCGCTGATCACCGCCAGCAGATCGGCACCGGCCGCCACCACCTCCGGCGCCCGTTCCAGGGAGATGCCCCCGATGGCGCACAGGGCGGGCACGGGCACACCCTGCTGCTGCAGCGCCGCACGCGTGCGGGCAAACAGCGCCAGCGGCGCACGCACCGCTCCCGGCTTGGTGGCTGAGGGAAACACGGCACCAAAGGCCAGATAGTCCGCCCCGGCCCGAGCCCCGGCCAACGCCCGGGCGAGTTCGTCGTAACAGGAAACCCCCAGGAGACTGCCCGGGGGCAGCAACGCCCGGGCGGCGGCGGGATCGCCATCATCCCGCCCCAGATGCACCCCGTCAGCCCCCACGGCAACCGCCTCAGCCGCCGCATCGTTGATGATCAGCGGAACGCCGCGGGCCCGGCACAAGGGCAACAGGGCTGCCGCCTGCTCGCGACGCAAAGGCGCGTCCGCCACCTTGTTGCGATACTGAAGCAGCACGGCGCCACCCGCCAGCCCTGCCTCCACTGCCTGCAGCAGGCGATCCGTGTCGGTCCAGTCCGGCGTGATCAGATAGAGCCCTCGGCGGATATCAGACATCCTGGCGCTCCTGCCCGGCAAAAAAACGGCGTGGAAACAACTGGCCGCTGCCGGCCGCGAAACCCTGGGCCAGCGCCTGCCAGGTGTAAGCCTGGGCAGCCTGCACCGCCTCGGGCACGGAACAGCCCCGGGCCAGATAGCCGGCGATGGCCGAGGCCAGCGTGCATCCCGAGCCGTGGTAACACCCCGGCAGCCGGGGCCAGGTGGCGCGATGCACCTCGCCCCCGGGACCGTAGAGCACGTTTTCCACCTGCTCGCTCGCCTCGTGGGTGCCGGTGATCAATACGTACCGGGCGCCGTCCGCCAGCAACACACGCGCGCACTCCGCCAGCGACAAACTGGCGGCCTCGCCGCCCCCCGCCAGCCGTCGCGCCTCGACGCTGTTGGGCGTCAGCACCGTGGTACAGGGCAACAACTGCGTCCGGAGCGCTTGCACCATGCTTGCGCTGGCCAGGGCGTCACCCCGGCCGGAAGCCAGCACCGGATCCAGCACCAGCGGCAATCCCGGATAGCGCCCGGCGATTCCGGCGATCGCCGCGATATTTTCCACACTGGCCACCAACCCGACCTTGAAGGCAGCAACCGGCATGTCCTCTAATACTGTCTGCGCCTGCCGCGTCACCCACTCGGCAGCGACCGCTTGTACGCCCGCCACGCCATGGCTGTCCTGGACCGTGATGGCCGTGACGACCGACACGGGATGGCAGCCCAGGCTCGCCAGGGTCAGGATGTCCGCCTGGACGCCGGCGCCACCCGTCGGGTCGCTACCGGCGAGACTCATCACGAGAGGCGGGGTCGGTATAGTGGATCGCAAGGACATGGCAAGAATCGGCGAATGCGGGCGAAAAGGCCGTGGCGCTTGGCAACTCGCGCCTGACGCGGGTGATTTCAGGTAAGATTTTTTCATTCTATCGCAACGCTTCCTGCCATCCAGCCATGAGCGCCGCCTCCACCGAATTCAAAACCTACATGTGTCTGATCTGCGGCTTCATTTACGACGAAGCGAAAGGTGCTCCCGAAGAGAACATCGCCCCCGGCACCCGCTGGGAGGACATTCCGCCCAACTGGACCTGTCCGGAATGCGGCGCCCGCAAGGACGACTTCGAGATGGTGGCGATCTGACCCCCACTGGCAACCACGCCCCCATGACAGCCACTGAAACCTCCGCCAGCCTGGCCGGGCTCAAGGTCCTGGTCATCGACGACAGCGCCACCATCCGGCGCAGCGCCGAGCTCTACCTCACCGAAGCGGGCGCCCAGGTATTGCTGGCCGAGGACGGTTTCGATGCCTTGGCCAAGATCGCCGAGCACCAGCCGGACGTGATCTTCGTGGACATCCTGATGCCCCGGCTCGACGGTCACCAGACCTGTGCGCTGATCAAGAACAATCCGCGTTTCGCCACCATCCCGGTGATCATGCTCTCCTCCCGCGACGGCTTGTTCGACCGGGCGCGCGGACGCATGGCCGGGTCGGATGAGTACCTGGTCAAGCCCTTCACCCGCGAGGCCCTGGTGGCCGCCATCACCGGCCGGCTCGGCGCCCGCCCGGCAGCACACCCCCTCCACTAAGCCCTCCGCCATGTCCTGCAAGCGCATCCTGGTCGTGGATGACTCCCCCACCGAGCGCATGGTGCTCAGCGCCCTGCTCACCGAGCACGGCCATGTGGTGGAAACCGCCTGCAGCGGCGAGGAGGCCCTGGCCCGGGTGATGCACACGGACACCGCGCCCGAGGTGATCATCATGGATGTGGTGATGCCGGGGATCAACGGCTATCAGGCCACCCGCCAGTTGAGCCGCGATGAACGCACCCGCCGCATCCCGGTGATCCTGTGCACCAGCAAGGACCAGGAGGCCGATCGTGTCTGGGGCATGCGCCAGGGCGCCAGCGGCTACCTCACCAAACCCGTCAATCCCGGCCAGTTGCTGGCCGCCATCGCCGCCCTGCCCGCCAGCCATGAATGACCACCAGCGCTTCGCCGCCCGATGGCCGGACGCGGAGGCCCCCTTCGCGCATGAATGAACACACCTTGGCCGACGGGGTTGAGCCGGAAGGCGCCAGCCTGCTTGGCGTCCAGTCCGGGCAGGACAACTGGCTGGTGGACCTGGCTGAAGCGGGCGAGGTGCTGCCCCCGCCCGCCATCGCACCGGTCCCCCTCACCGAGCCCTGGTTCCTGGGCCTGACGTGCATTCGCGGCATCCTTTACGGGGTGGCGGATTTCTCGCTTTTCTGCGGCGGGCTGGCCACGCCGCCAGGTGGCGAATCACGCCTGCTCCTGATTGGCGAACGGTTCGCCGCCCAGAGCGCCATCCTGGTCAACCGCACCCTGGGACTGGTGCCGGCTGCCAGCCTGGTACCCGACGCCCCGGGCCAACCCGGCCCTGACTGGGAAGGCCCCACCTACCACGACGCAGGGGGCCGCCGCTGGCGCAAGCTGCGGGTGCGGCAACTGCTCGCCTGCCCCGCCTTCCTTGACGTGGCTTACCGGGAGCCCGGCGCTCCCCTTCCAGGATGAAACGAGACCCGGTGGAGCATCCCGCCGCCCCCGAGGCATCGGACCCCGCCCCGACAGCGGAGTCCTCCCTGACCCGCCTGCAGCGGGCGACCGTCTTCGGCATGCGTGGTCGCCTGCCCCTCATCGGCCACTGGCCGGTGGGGCGACAACTGCGCCTGCTGGGCGCGCTCTTTCTCGCCGCCATCACAGCCATCGTGGTGCTCACCGCGCTGGAGCAGGAGGCCGGGCATCGCGCCGCCAGCCGGCTGGCGGGAGTCGGCCGGCTGCAAACCGACACCCAGCGGGGTCTGGCCGCCTTGCAACGCCTCAGCGCCGGCGACGAGGAAGCCATCGCCGAACTCAAGGCAGTGGGAGAACGCCTGGGCAAAAGCCTGGAGCAGATCGGCGAGGCTCCGGCCGACGATGCCCTCCCCGCCACCGACAAGCCCGGCCGGCAGGACAGCCCGGCGCAGATCTGGCAACGGCTGGAAGAAAACCTGGAGCGGGTGACCAGCAAAGGCCGCCCGCTGGAGGAACTGGGACGTTTGGGCGGGCGCCTGGCCGCTGCCAGCGGCGGCACCGCCATCACCCCCGACACCCTGGGCCGCGAGCAAATCCTCAACCTGGGGGTCGCCACCCTCAGCCAGCGCCTGGGGCGGGCCATCTCACCCCTGCAACCCACCACGGACGTGGCGCAGCTCCAGACCCTGGGCCAGGATGCGGGCCATCTGGCCGATGCCCTCGCCGCCCAGGCTCGCACCGCCCGGGACAAAACCCTGCGCGAGGGCCGCGAAGCGCTGGTGCGGGACCTCTTCACGCCGCTGGTGACGCTGCTCTCCCAGCCCAAGGGCATAGCCGAAACACTGCGCGCCGCCCATGGCCTGCAGCGGGACTTCGGGCTGCTCGGGCAAGCCGCAGACGCGCTGGCCACACGCCTTGCCCAGCGGCTGGAAGGCCAGCGCAGCAACACCGGAATCATCACCGTACTGGCCCTGGCGGCAACCACCCTGCTGCTGCTCATGGCCAAGGCGTTCATGGAAGACCAGCACGCCCGCCGGGAAGAAGCCGAGCGCCTGCGCGCGGAAGCGGAAAAAGGCCGCGCCGCCACCCAGGCGGCGATCCTGCGGCTGATCGACGAAATGGGCGATCTGGCCAGCGGCGACCTGCGGGTGCGCGCCACCGTCACCGACGACGTCACCGGCGTCATCGCCGACGCGGTGAACTTCGCCGCCGAAGAGCTGGCCATCCTCGCCCGCCGCACCCTGGAAGCCGCCCAGCGGGTGGGGGAAGCGACCCAGACCGCGCGCCTCACCTCCAGCGAACTGATCCAGGCCTCCGAGACCCAGTCCCGGGAGATTCTCGAATCCGGCGGCGCCGTGCTGGACATGGCCCACACCATGCACGCCATCTCCACCCAGGCCACCGAGTCCTCCCACGTGGCCCGGCAGTCCCTGGACGCCGCCACCCATGGCGCCCAGGCGGTCAGCAACGCCATCCGCGGGATGAACGACATCCGCCACCTGATCCAGGAAACCGGCAAGCGCATCAAGCGCCTGGGCGAATCCTCCCAGGAGATCAGCGAGATCGTGGAGCTGATCTCCGACATCACCGAGCAGACCAATGTGCTGGCCCTCAACGCCGCCATCCAGGCGGCCTCCGCCGGCCCGGCCGGACGGGGTTTCAGCGTCGTTGCCGAAGAAGTGCAGCGTCTGGCCGAGCGATCCGCCGGCGCCACCCGCCAGATCGCCGGGCTGGTCCGGGCCATCCAGAGCGACACCCAGGACGCCATGAGCGCCATGGAGCGCAGCACCCGCCAGGTGGTGGAGGGCACCCGCCTGTCCGACGCCGCCGGTCGCGCCCTGCGCGAGATTTCCAGCGTCTCGGCGCAACTGGCCGAACTGATCGACCAGATCGCCAGCTCCACCGAACAGCAGGCGGCTCAGGCCAACCAGGTGGCCGATACCATGCGCCACGTCCTCCAGATCGCGGTGCAGACCAACCAGGGCAGCGGCGAAACCGCTGCCGCCCTGGAGGCCCTGGAAAGCTTCGCCCGGGAACTGCGTGGCTCCGTCTCCGGTTTCCGCATATGAACCCCAGCCCGGGGCACGCCCCGACACAGGCAACATGAACCTCCAGCACGATCTCGGACCCCTCAACTGGGTCAAGGGAGAGATTGACCTCTCCCTCGACAGGGCCCGCCGCGCTCTGGCCGGCGACACACCCCGTTTCGACTTTCTGCTGGAGCACCTGCATCAGGCCCGGGGCGCGCTGGAAATCGTCGGCCTGGACGGGCTGACCCGCTTCCTGTCCGGGATCGACGCCCTGGCCCGGCATCTGGCCGACCGCCAGGCGCCCGTCAGCCGCAGCATCATCGCCCTGCTCGACCGCAGCCTGCGCACCGCCAGCGACTTTCTCGAGCGGGTGGCCAATGGCGCCCCCAACCGGACCCTCGACCTGCTCCCGCTCTATCAGTCCCTGCGGGAAGCGGCCGGCCTGCCCCCGGCAGCCGAAGACGAACTCTTCTACCCGGACCTGGGCCTGCGCGGCCCGCGCGGCCGGCGCTCCAACCCGCCTCGCGAGGGCGAAGCCCTGGCCCAGGCCATCCGGGTCTGGCGCACCTGTTTCGAGCGGGGCCTGCTGCAGTGGCTCAAAAGTCCCCACAGTCTGGACGGGCTGCGCACCATGCGCGAAGCCGTGGACGGCATCGAACAGGGCTGCAGCCAGCCCGGCACCCGGGATTTCTGGTGGATCGCCGGCGGGCTGTTCGACGCCCTCGCCCAGGGCGACCTGCCGGGCACGGACCCGGGCGTGCGCCGCCTGTGCACCCGGATGGAGCAGCAGATCCGCCGCCTGGGCAAGAGCGGCGAGGTGCCGGACCCGGACCTGACCCGCGCCATTTTGTTCAAGCTGGCGGCCATCCGCGCCGGCAGCGAGCGGGTCGAGGCCATCCGTCACACCTACCGGCTGGCCGAACTCTTGCCCGCCCCCGCAGCGGATAGCCCGGAGCCTCCACCCGCCGCCCCCAGCGCCGCCGATGCCGCCCTGGCGGAGGCGATGGAAGCCTGGAGCCGCTTCAGCAATGGTGATGCAATCGGCCTGCCCGCCTTCGAGCGCCAGGCCGACGCCCTGCAAGCCCAGCCCGGCGCCTTCCCCCGCGCCTGCCAGGGTCTGCTCAAAGGCGTGGCGGAAATCGCCCACTGGCTGCGGCGGGACCCCCTGCGGCAAACACCGGCACTGGCGCTGGAGATGGCGGCCGCACTGCTGGCCCTGGAAGAAGCCCTGACCGTAGCGGGCGAAGACGAACAGGTGCTGGCGGCCCAGGCCGAGACGCTGGCCGCGCGGCTGGCCACCCTGCGCGCCGGCCAGCCCCTGCCCCCGCCCGAGCGCCCCCTGCTGGGCAACGCCGAACCCCGGCTGCGGGCGCGGCGGCTGCTCCAGCCCGTAGTGCGGGAAATCACCGCCTCCCTGGCCCGGGTGGAAATCTGCCTCGACGCATTTTTCCGCAATCCCGCCCAGAGCCAGGATCTGCCGGGTCTCGCCCTCCCCCTCAAGCAGGTGGAAGGCGCGCTCACCCTGCTCGGAGAGGAAGAAGCCGCGGCCCTGGTGCGCGACTGCGCCACCCGCATCAAGGCCTTCTCGGCCGAGCCCGTGGACGACGACTTGTTCAAGGCCGTGGCTGATCGGCTCTCCGCCCTCACTGTGTTCGTGGACTCCCTGGAGCACGGGCGTGCGGATCTGTCCCTGTTGCTGGGCGATGCGGAAGGCGACGACGAATCGCCCGCCGCCGCCCCGCCCCCGGACCTTGGCAACACCATGGCCGCCCTGGCGGCGAGCATGGACGAGGTTCTGTCCGGCGAGGCCGCCATGGCCGTGGCACCCGAACCCGAGCCCCCCCGGCCTGCCGCCGCCCCCGATCCCATGATCACGGTGTTTGCCCGGGAACTGCGAGCCCTGCTCCCCACCCTGGTCCAGGCGGCCCAGGATCTGGCCGCCCGGCCGGACGATCCGCAGCCCTTGCAGCAGTACGCCCGCGGGCTCCACACGATCAAAGGCGCGGCACGCATGGTGGGTCTCAGCCAACTGGGTGAAACCGTGCAGCAGGTGGAAGACGCCGCCCTGCACGCCCAGGGGCTGGCCCAAGCCGCCAGCCCGGCATTGCAGGGGCTGGCCGCGGAAACCCACGCCCTGCTCGTCCGCTGGGCCGACCTGCTCGAAGCGGGCAGCCCCGAAGGGCCGGACGACACCCAGCTCAAGCGCCTCGCCGAGGCCGTACGCGGCGAGCAGCGCCCGCCCGCGCCGGAGGAGGCCCCCACGAGCGCCAACCCGCCGCCTTCGGCGCCCGAGTCCGCGCCCTCCACCGAGCCCTTGCTGCTCACCCGCGCGATGCCGGCTGCCGAGGGCAACGCGGTGGCCAGCATCCCCACGGCCGTGCTGCGCAGCTACCTCACCGAAGCCCGCCAGCACGTGGCCGTGCTGCGCCGGGAGCTGGCCCGGCTGCAGGTGAACCCGGCCCTGCTGCCGCCCATGCCCGCCATTCACGCCGCCCATACCCTGGCGGGTGTATCGGGCACGCTGGGGCTGTCCCCCATCCGTAACCTGGCCCGGGCGCTGGAAGAGGCGCTCCTGCGCCTGACCCAGGCAGGCTCGCCCCCCAGCGCGGAGGAATCCTCCCTGCTCAATCAGGCCGCCTCCGCGGTGGAAAGCATGGTGGCAGCGGTGGCCGAGGGCCACGCGCCCCTGGCCGAGGGCGAGCTGGCGCTGGCCTTGGGCGAAATCGCCGCCAGCCCGGCCCTCACCCAGTCTGCGGCAAGCACCGGCCTGCTGCTGGCGGAGCCCCCACCGCTGCCGCCCGGCGTGGGTGCGGACCGGCGTCGCCACCGGCCCCAGGACGATATCGACCCAACCCTCGTGCCTGTCTTCCTCGAAGAAGCAGACGAGCTCATGGTCCGCATCGGCAACGCCTTGCGCAACTGGCGGGCCGAACCCGGGCTGGACCGGGACGCCAAGACCCTGGCCCGCTTGCTGCACACCCTCAAGGGCAGCGCGCGCATGGCCGGCGCCATGGCTTTGGGCGAGCTGACGCACCGCATGGAAACCCGGGTGGAAGCGGGCTGGGCCAACTCCCCGCCTGGCGATGCCTTTTTCGACGAACTGGAGGCCTCCTTCGACCGGGGCCAGCAACTGCTCGACCAATTGCACCACGCCACACCGACGGGTCGCGCCGAGCCCTTGCCGGTTGTGGAGAACGACAGCGCCCCCGGCCGCGCCACCCTGCGCGTACGCAGCGACCTGATGGACCGCTTTGTCACCGATACCGGGGAAATCAGCATCGCCCGCGCCAGCATCGAGAGCGAAGTGAAACTCCTGCGCCAGGCCTCGCTGGATCTGACCGACAACGTGATGCGCCTGCGCCAGCAATTGCGGGAGATGGAGATCCAGGCGGAAAGCCAGCTCCAGTCCCGGTTGCAGCAAATGGAAGCGGAGCAGGCGGAATTCGACCCGCTGGAGAAAGATCGCTACACCCGCCTTCAGGAGCTGACCCGGCAACTGGCCGAGAGCGTCAACGACGTGACCACCACCCAGCAGAGCATCCTGCGGGGGCTGGACCGGGCCGAATCCGCCCTCTCCCGCCAGGGCCGGCTCTCCCGGGAGCTGCAGCAGGCCTTGATGAGCGTGCGCCTGGTGCCCTTCGCCAGCCTGGCCGAGCGGCTGCACCGGGTGGTGCGCCAGGCGGCCAAGTCCACCGGGCATGGGTCCAATCTGGAGATTCGCGGCGGCGGCATCGAGCTGGACCGCAGCGTGCTGGAACGCCTCACCGGCCCCCTCGAGCACCTGCTGCGCAACGCCGTCAGCCACGGCATCGAACCGGCCGGGCAGCGGCTGTCCCTGAGCAAGCCGGAACTCGGGCAACTGGTGCTGACGGTCAGCCAGGAAGGCAACGAGATCTGGGTGGAGCTCACGGATGACGGCGCCGGGCTGGATTTCCCCCGCGTCCGCGCCCGGGCCGAGGAGCAGGGACTGCTGGCTCCCGGTGAGCAGGCCAGCGAGGCCCGCCTGATCGAAACCCTGTTCCATCCCGGCTTTTCCACCGCCGAGCGGGTGTCGGAAATCGCGGGCCGAGGCGTCGGGCTGGACGCGGCCCGGGCCGAGCTTGCCGCCCTGGGCGGGCGGATCGAACTGAGCACCCGCCCGGGCGCAGGCACCCGCTGCCTGGTGGTGCTGCCGCTGACCACCGCCGTAACCCCCGCGCTGCTGGTACAAGCCGGCCCCCACACTTACGCCATCCCCTCGGCCATGATCAAGCAGGCCCAGGAACTGCGCCCCCTGGCGCTGGAGCAAGTCACCCGCGACGGCCTGCTCCAGTGGCAGGGACAGGACTACCCCTTCCATTACCTTCCGCGTCTGTTGGGGGATTTCGCCAGTCGGCCCCAGGGCGGATGGCAAAACTGGGTGCTCCTGCTGGCCAACGGCAGCCAGCGCATTGCGCTGCTGGTCGATGGCCTGCGCGGCAACCAGGAGATCATCGTCAAGCATGCGGGCCCGCAACTGGCGCGGCTGCCGGGCATCACCGGCGCCACGGTGCAGGCGGACGGCCAGATCCTGCTCATCCTCAACCCGGTGACGCTGGCAACCCGCGCGCCGCGCCTCACGCCGCGGGGGCAGCTTGCCGCCGCGCCGGCCACCAGCGAGCGTCCCTCCGTGATGGTGGTGGACGATTCGCTCACCGTGCGCAAGGTCACCGGCCGGCTGCTGGAGCGGGAGGGCTACCGGGTACTCACCGCCAAGGACGGGGTGGAAGCGCTGGAACGGCTGGAGCAGGAGTTGCCGGATGTAATGCTGGTGGATATCGAGATGCCGCGCATGGACGGCTTCGAACTCACCCGCCGCGTCCGGGCCGATGCCCGCTTCGCCCGGGTGCCCATCGTCATGATCACTTCACGGATTGCCGACAAGCATCGCCAGCACGGGCTGGACCTGGGGATCAACCACTACCTGGGCAAGCCCTACCACGACCAGGAACTGCTCCAGCTCATCCGGGGCTACATCCGGGCCGCCTCGGCCGCCCGAGCGGGCTGAAGCCCGGCCGGCCTATTCCGCCAGGGCCTGGGCGAAATCCGCCTTCAGATCCTCGACCCCCTCCAGCCCCACGGCGACGCGCACCAGCCCCGGGGCAATCCCGGCGGCCGCAATCTGCTCGGGGGTGAGCGACCCTTCCCATACGGATGCAGCGTGCACCGCCAGGGTTTCCACGCCCCCCAGGCTGACCGCATTGGCGGCCAGCTTCAGGCGCTGCACGCAGCGCTGCGCCGCCGCATAACCCGCGGCCACCTCGAAACTGAGCACGCCCCCGAAGCCCTTCATCTGCCGGGCGGCCAGCCCGTGGTCAGGATGGCTCGCCAGCCCCGGGTAATACACCTTCGACACCGCCGGGTGCGACGCCAGGGTTTGCGCCAGAGCCAGGGTGGTGGCATTGACCCGCTCCACCCTCAACGGCAGGGTACGCAGCCCCCGCAACAGGAGGAAGGCATCCCAGGCATTGGAGCAGGCGCCGAGCACAATGCCGTCCGCCCAGACCTTCTCCACCGCCGCGGCATCGCCGCAGAGCACGCCCGCCACCAGGTCGCTATGCCCGCCCAGGTACTTGGTGGCGCTGTGCACCACCAGATCAATGCCGAAATCCCGCGGCCGGCAATTGAGGGGCGTGGCGAAGGTGTTGTCCGCCAGGGTGGTGATGCCGAGGGCTTTGGCCAGCCGGGCGACGGCGGCCAGATCGGTCACCTCCAGGGTGGGGTTGGAAGGCGTCTCCACCAGGATCAGCCGCGTGTTGGGGCGGATGGCCGCCGCGAAGGCCGCCGGGTCGGTCTGGTCCACCCGGGTGAGTTCCACCCCCCAGCGGGGCAGCAAGGCAGTGAGCAGCTTGGTGGTGCCCATGTAGTGGCTGCTCTGGGCCACCACATGGTCCCCCTGGCTGACGTGGGCCAGCACCGTGGTGGAGATCGCGCCCATGCCGGAGGCGAAGAGTACTGCCGCCTCCGCATTTTCCAGCCGTGCCAGCAGCGTCTCCACCCGGCGCTGGGTGGGGTTGCCGTAGCGGGAGTAATAGCGCGGATGCCGGGCCGCATTGGCCATATCGGCAAACTCCGCCGGATTGCGGGCCCGGTACGTGGAAGTGGGGTACAGGGCGGGGGAAACGGAGGTGTCGTCCTCCAGCCCGGCATCGCCATGGATGACCAGGGATTCGAGATCCATCGGGGATTCTCCAGAATGAGGCTGCGCGGTCTGTCGCCGCGCAACAAGAACAGGGCCGGATCAGGCCGGGGGGGGCAGTTCCATGAGCGCGGGCCTGTAGCACGCCACGAAGCGCGCGCAACGGGCCTCCCACTCCGCCGTGCTCTTGGGCATGGGGGTACGCGCGCGGGTGATGTAGCTCACCAGATCCCGCCCCTGGGTGACCAGCCGGCGGGCCTCGGCCAGGGCCTGGCGCTGGGGCAGGGGCCAGCTTTCGTCTGCGTCGGGTACCATCCCCACCAGGCTCTCGCCCGCCACCACGAAGGTGGCCCACATGTCGAAGATGTCCTTGTCGGTGCGCAGGGTCTCGCACTTGATACGAGCGGCGGAGCCAAACTCGTGGGTGATCGTCTCCATGCCCCGGAACAGGGGAATGCACGAGAACGTCGCAACCAGGGTGGCGGCAATCCGGTCGATATCGCGCATGGTCAGGGCGATCTTGACGTAGCGGCTCTCGTAGAACTCCTCCAGCGGCACCGAGAAGGCCTTGAACGGCTCTCCCCACAACTCGTCAATGCCCTCCTCGCCGCTGCGGTGGAGCACCAACCGCCCCAACGACAGCGCTTCCTGGAGATGGCGGCCACACTCCCGCATGAGGGCATTGTCCGGCTGGATCTCGATACCGAGGGATTGCATCTCCACCAGCTTGGTGAAGATATCGGTGGCGCGGCTGAAGAGGGCGCCTGCCAGCATGGCCCCCTTGACCCGGCGCCGCTTCGGGTCCATTTCGCTCTCGTAGGCGCCCCGCGCCTCGTCCAGCCGCCAGCCTGGAATGTTCAGCCCGTGCTCCACATGGTTGAACAGCCTCCGGGTGAGGGCCTCGATCAACCGCTTCTTGGCTTGCAGCGTATCCGCTGGCACATCGTAGATCTTGACCCAGTAGCCGTAGTAGTAGCCGCGCTTCTGCCCGTCAATCACCCGGCGGGTGCCGAGGGGGGTCGGATCGTCCTGGGAATCGTCCATGCCGCGTGGCCTGATTAATTTGGGGAGGGAGCGGAATTTTAGCCAAAACCTGCCCCGTCAGAAGGGTGAAACATCTGTCACTTTCCGCGACACAGTATTTTTTGCCACTCGCCCCATCGCGGTGCGCAGCGCCCCCATCTGCACCGATCATGGGCATCGCCCACGTCTACGCGCCGTGCGCGGCTGGGAAGCCGATCGCCACCCACTCGGCCACTACCGTTGGCCGGCCGCACATTTCACCCCCGCCGCGCCGGAATGCCCGCTTTTTCCCGCAAGGCGCTTGCCGCGCAGCGAGCGCTCGCGCCTCGGGACCACTATTTGCTACGCAAGCGGTGCCAAATGGCCTCCGGCCACGTCGGAGGCCCGACAAATACTTTTGGCATCAACCAGATAACAATGTGGAAATCCCCATGACAGAGTTGCTCAATCTCGCCTGGATAGGCGTCTGTACGATGATGGTGTTCTTCATGCAGGCCGGCTTCGCGCTGGTCGAATGCGGCATGGCCCGAGCCAAGAACGCCGTGAATGTGATCATGAAGAACTACACGGACATGTGTGTGGGCGCACTAGCCTACTGGCTGTTGGGTTTTGGCCTCATGTTTGGCACTTCGCTGGGCGGCTGGCTGGGCGCCAGCCAGTTCGCGCCGAACCAGCCGGGGCCGGCCGAGGCCATGAATCTGTGCTACCAGATCATGTTTGCCAGCACCGCAGCGACCATCGTCAGCGGCGCCGTGGCCGAGCGCATGCACTACAGCGCCTACCTGCTCACCTCGGCCCTGATGACCCTGCTCATCTACCCCGTATTCGGACACTGGGCCTGGAATCCGGCCGGCTGGCTCCGACAGATGGGTTTTGTGGATTTCGCCGGCTCGACGGTCGTGCATTCCGTGGGCGCCTGGTGCGCGCTGGCCGGAGTGATGGTGCTGGGCCCCCGCCTTGGCCGCTACGGCAAGAACGGCGAGGCCCGGGAAATCCCGGGCCACAACATGCCCATGGTCGCGCTGGGCGGCTTCATCCTGTGGATGGGCTGGTTTGGCTTCAACGGCGGCAGCGTGGCCGGGCTGGAGAATGCCAACGTCGGACTGGTCTTGCTCAACACCCACCTGGGAGGCTGCGCCGGCGCCCTGGGCGCATTGGGCTTCATGCAGCTCACCCGGCGGCCCATCCTGATGTCCACCACCATCAATGCCAGCCTCGCCGGCTTGGTGGCGGTCACCGCCGGGGCCTCCACCCTGACGCCGACCACCGCGGTCATTACCGGCCTGGTCGGCGGCATGCTGTGCATCCTGGGCGCGGAGCTGCTGCGGCGCTTCCGCCTGGACGACATGGTGGACGCCACCGCGGTTCACGGCATGGGTGGCCTGTGGGGCACCCTCGCCGCCGGCCTCTTCTACAGCGGCGACCTGTTCAATCCGGCCCGGGTGGGCGTCCAGTTGCTGGGCATCGGCGCCGCTTTCCTGTGGGCCTTCCCGGTCTCGTGGCTGATGTTCAAGGGCGTCGAAAAACTCATGGGCCTGCGCGCCTCCACCCTGCACGAGCAACGGGGACTGGACTACACGGAACACTATGAACTGGGCTACCCGGAGTTCCAGCGCTCACCGGCGCAACTGAAGATGGAGGGCTGAACATGGCCACCGATGCCTTTGCCCGGCGCCGCCGGGCCGCCCTGGCGGTGTTCGGTCCCCTCCTGGACAACGATGCCCTGATCGACGCCCTCTGGCAGATGCAGGAAAACGTCCGGGGCGAAGCCGTCACCGACATCATCCGCTACACCGACCAGGTGGCAGAACGGGCGCTGATCGACGGCGCAGCCCGCAAGCGCCTGTACGAAGCGCTGTACAAGGCCCTGCGCGCGGACGAGCGGGATTTGCCGCCGGACCCATGGCCAGCCATGCAGCAAGCTCGCCCCGGCCGCACTGCCACCACGGTCGTGCCGCTGCCCACCCGGCAGCCTGTCCACATCCCGGCGCCCAGCATTCCCGCGCCGGCACCACCACCACCACCGGAGCCCCCGCCCCCGGACCACCAGGCGGTGTTCGCGGCGCTGATCACCACCGCCTTGCTGGAGGTGCAGCAATTCCACCCGGGTGCGCAAGAGGAACTGCGTCAGGACATGTTGCGGGAGATGGCCCAGGCGCGGCTGTCCGGCCCGGTGCGGCAGGCCGTCCGGGATGCCCTGTCCCAGCCGGAGTGCCCCTGGCGCGTCAACGCCTCCCCGGCCGAGCTCAGCGAGCTGACCCACGCCTTCTACATCGCCCTCTGCCACAGCCTCGGGCCAGTGGAGGCTGATGACGTGTTGACCCAGGCGGTGGGCGCGGCGGAGCGGCTCCCCGCCGCCCGGCGCTTCCCGCCCGGACAGCTACTGTGACGGCGCCTTGACCACCGCGAAGCGCGCCAGGGTCCGCTCCCTGGCCGCTGCATGGTCCACCAGCGGCAGCGGATAGTCCCGCCCCAGCACACAGCCGCAGGCCTGCTGCTCCAGCGGCGGCAGGCGCCAGGGCGCATGCACGTGGCGGTCCGGACAACTGGCCAGTTCCGGCACATAGCGGCGGATGAAACGCCCGTGCGGGTCAAACTTTTCCGATTGGGTCACCGGATTGAAGATCCGGAACCAGGGCTGGGCATCGCAGCCCGTGGAAGCCGCCCACTGCCACCCCCCGTTGTTGGCCGCCAGATCGAAGTCCAGCAAGCGCTCGGCGAAATAGGCCTCGCCCAGCCGCCAGTCGATCCCCAGATCCTTGGTCAGGAACGAGGCTGTCACCATGCGCAGCCGGTTGTGCATGTAGCCGGTCTGGTTGAGTTGTCGCATGGCCGCGTCCACCAGCGGGTAGCCGGTCTGCCCGGCGCACCAGGCCGCAAACCACTCCGGGCGTTCATCCCAGACCACTTGGTCGAAATCGGGCTTGAACGCGTGCCCCACTACCCTCGGGTGGTGCCACAGGATCATCTGGTAGAACTCCCGCCACACCAGTTCCTTAAGCCAGGTCTGAGCGCCAGCCCCACCGTGGCCGCGGGCCAGGGTCACCAGTTCACGAATGGACACCGTGCCAAAACGAAGATGGGTGGAAAGGTAGGACACCCCCTTCACCGCCGGGAAATCCCGGCGCGCCTGATAGTGGTCCATCCGGGTCAGGAAATCTTCCAGCAGTACCCTTCCGCCCCCCATGCCCGTGGGCAGCCGCAGCGCCGCCAGGTTGGTGGGGCGAAAGCCCAGCGCCTCCAGCGTGGGCAAACCGCATGCCGACGGCGGAGCCTGCAGTTGCCCCGGACCGGGTGCAACCGGGTGGGCGACCGGGCAAGCCTGCTCCAGCCGCCGCAGCCAGGCGTTGCAGTAGGGCGTGAACACGCTGAACGGAGTCCCCGCCTGGGTCAGCACCTCGTCCCGGTCAAAAATGACCTGATCCTTGCCGGCCTCGAAGCGGATACCCTCTGCCGCCAGCGCCCGGGCCACCGCCTCGTCGCGGCGGCGGGCGGCGGGCTCGTAATCCCGGTTGGCGTAGACCGCCGCAACGCCCAGCGCTTTCGCCAAAGCCGGGATCTCCACCTCCGGCACGCCGTGGCGGGTGATCAGCCCACCACCGCGCCGGCGCAGCGCCCCGTCGAGTTCCCGCAGGCTTTCCAGGATGAACTCCACCCGCCGGTCTTCCCGGGGCAGAGGGTCGAGAATGCTCCGGTCGAACACGAACACGCACACCACCCGCCGGTGCGCCTGCAGGGCCCGCGCCAGGGCCGCGTGGTCGAAATCGCGCAGGTCGCGGCGGAACCAGACAAGTGCCAAATCGCTCATGGATCGGAGTGCCGGAAAGTAGGAAATGCGGGGCAAGACGCCTCGGGCGGCAAATTGTGCCGCCCGCCAGCGTGCGATTACAATGGCTCCATGACCGCCAGCACCGAGATGACCGTCAATCTGACGCACCACTTCCTGATCGCCATGCCACACATGGTGGACCCGAACTTTGCCCGCACCCTCACCTATGTGTGCGAGCACAACGATGGCGGCGCCCTGGGGATCATCGTCAACCGCCCCACCGAGGTCACCCTGGGCTCCCTGCTCGACCGCATTGATGTACCCGTCGCCAACGAGGAGTGCGAAAGCCAGCCCGTCTATTTCGGCGGACCGGTCCTGCCGGACCGGGGTTTCGTGCTGCACCGCCCGGTGGGCAGTTGGCAATCCAGCCTCAAGGTCACTGGCGAGATCGCCCTCACCACCTCGAAAGACATCCTCCACGCCGTGGGTGGCCGGGGAGAGCCCCATGACGTGCTGGTGAGCCTTGGCTATGCGGGCTGGGAAGCCGGCCAACTGGAGAACGAATTGGCCGCCAATGCCTGGCTCACCGTGCCGGCCGACCCTGACATCATTTTCAACCTGCCGCCGGAACAACGTCTGGAGGCTGCAGTGCGCCTCCTGGGCATTGATCTGGCCAACCTTTCCGACGTGGCTGGCCACGCCTGACCCTCTATCCCCCCATTGCCCAGGCATCCGTGGGCACGGGCGGATTTTCCGCCCCTAATCGACTCGCCGCCCGTGCCCGAATCCGCTACCATCCTTTGTTTCGACTTCGGTCTCAAGCGCATCGGTGTTGCTGTGGGTAACACGGTAACCGGCCAGGCCCGGGCCCTGACCACCCTCTGTGCAGAAGGCACGGACGCCCGCTTTCGGGCCATCGGAGCACTGCTCGGCGAGTGGCAACCCGCCCGCGTCGTGGTCGGGCGTCCGCTTTCCCTGGCGGGCGATGCCCATGACCTCACCCGCCGGGCCCAGCGCTTTGCCAACCAGTTGCGAGGGCGCTTCAACCTGACGGTGGTGGAAGTGGACGAGCGCCTGAGTTCAGTGGAGGCCGAAGCCAACCTGCGCGGCCAGGGCGGCTGGCGCACCCGCGACAAGGGTGCGATCGACGCGGAAGCCGCCCGGATCATTTTGCAGGATTACCTGGACACCCATGCAAGCGCCTCTTCCTGATGCCGAATTGCTGGTCCGCCAACTGGCCGACCAATTGCGTAGCGCGATCACTCCCGACACCGCCCTGGTGGGCATCCACACCGGCGGCGTGTGGCTGGCCGAGCGCCTGCACCAGACGCTGGCCCTGACCCAGCCGCTGGGTTCGCTGGAAATCGCCTTCTACCGGGACGACTACGCGCAGAAGGGGCTGCACGCCAAGCCGCGCCGCTCGCACATCCCCTTCGACGTGGGCGGGCGCGACATCATCATCGTGGACGACGTGCTCTACACGGGCCGCACTACCCGCGCCGCGCTCAACGAGTTGTTCGATTACGGCCGCCCGGCCCGGGTGGACCTGGCGGTGCTGGTGGACCGGGGCGGTCGCCAATTGCCCATTTTCCCCCGCTTCTGCGCCCTCACCCTGGATACCCCCCTGCCCGCCGACCAGCGCCTGCAACTGCGCAGCGACGACGGGCAGTTCAGCCTGGAACTGGTTCCCCGCGCCCTGGAGGACTGAGATGCTCAACCCCCAACTGAACAAACACGGCGAACTGCAACACCTGCTGTCCATCGAGGGCTTGTCCCGCGACATCATCACCCGCATCCTCGACATCGCGGAACCGTTCACCGAGGTGGCGGAGCGGGAGGTGAAGAAACTGCCGCTGCTGCGGGGCAAGAGCGTGTTCAACCTGTTCTTCGAGAACTCCACGCGCACCCGCACCACCTTCGAGATCGCCGCCAAACGCCTGTCGGCGGACGTGATCAACCTGAACATTTCCACCAGCTCCACGGCCAAGGGGGAAACCCTCCTGGATACCGTGGACAACCTGTGCGCCATGCAGGCAGACATGTTCGTGGTCCGTCACGCCAGCAGCGGCGCGCCCTATCTCATCGCCCAGCACCTGGCCAAGATGGGGCATGACCACATCCACGTGGTCAACGCCGGCGATGGCCGCCACGCTCACCCCACGCAGGGTTTGCTGGACATGTACACCATCCGCCACTTCAAAAAGGATTTCACCCACCTGACCGTGGCGGTGGTGGGAGACATCCTGCATTCGCGGGTGGCGCGCTCCCAACTGCATGCGCTGTCCACCCTTGGAGTCCCGGAGATCCGCGTCGTCGGCCCCCAGACCCTGCTGCCCACCGAGGTGGAGAAGCTGGGCGTACGGGTGTTTCACGACATGCGGGAAGGCCTGAAGGGCGTGGACGTGGTGATGATGCTGCGCCTGCAAAACGAGCGCATGCAGGGTTCGCTGCTGCCCAGCCCCCAGGAGTACTTCAAGTGCTTCGGCCTGACGCCGGAGAAACTGGCCCTGGCCAAACCGGACGCCATCGTCCTCCATCCCGGCCCGATGAACCGGGGCGTGGAGATCGACTCCGCCGTGGCCGATGGCGGGCAGGCGGTGATCCTGCCTCAGGTGACTTTCGGCATCGCCGTCCGCATGGCGGTGATGTGCATGCTGGCGGGCGCCTGAATCCGCCACTGAGTGGCCACGGCTGGCACCCTTGAACTGATTACGACCTTTCCCTGATCCGCACCCGATGTCCTGGCTGGCCGCCGGGTCTGTGCAAATCCGATGCTGCGCTTCTCCGCCCACGATCTGGAACAGATTTTCGATCGGCTGGTACTGTCCCGCGGGCACGGGCTGATCAAGCATCATGCGATCCGCGGCAAGACCGTCACCGAAACGCGTAACGGCACCGTCATCAGCGCCCGCGTCCAGGGCTCCGGGCCAGACCCTTACCGCCAGCAGATCGAGATCGGGGGCGAGGCGGGACATGCCGTCATCAGCGGTACCTGCTCCTGCCCGGACGGTCCCCACTGCAAACACATCGCGGCCGTACTGCTCAGCCTCCTGGACGAGCATCGTCGTGCCGCCCATCCGTCGCCACGCCCGCCCGAACCCCGCGAACCTGCCGTGCCTGCCGGCCCGGAAGAAGATTTCGCCCAATGGCTCGCGGTGCTGGACCACACGTCTGCCGCCCAGCCCTACCCGGAGGCCGTGCGCCATCGCCTGCTCTATGTGCTCAAGCCTGCCGACCCCCTGGGCCGCCGGGTGCAGGTGAGCCTGTACCAGGGCTACCTCAAGAAGAGCGGCGCGATGAGCCAACTCAAACCTTGGAGCCACCCGGGGCAGCGCCATCGCGAAAGCCCTCCGGTGTTCATTCTGCCCTGGGACCGCAGCCTCATCCACGGCCTGGAATCCCTGGCGGCCGCCACCGGCGAGGCCAGCTACGTCATCGGCGGCCCCCATGGCGCCCGGATGCTGCACCTGCTGGTGGAAACCGGCCGATGCCACTGGCTCAACGGTGAAACCCCCGCGCTCACCCTGGGTGCGGAACTCCCGCTGCCCCCCCAGCGCGAGGAAGTGGGCAGCCCGCGCGCCCACCCCCGCTTGGGTGAAGGCCTGGTGCTGCTCGACTGCACCCCGCCCTGGTATCTCAACATTTTCGAGCACACCTGCGGCCCGGTCGGCGCAGGTTCGGCGCCCGGAGGCTTGCCCGTCCCGGGTCCGGAGGTGGACGACGCACCCATCGAACCGGCCCAGCTCCCCCGGCGGGAAGTGGAAGGCATCCGTCCCACCTGCCGCCTGCGGCTGGTCGCCGAACGGGTGGCGGCCCCCCGGCGCTGGCGCAGCTCCTTCCATGGCGACTCGATCCCGGCGCCCGTGGCCCACTTGGACCTGCTGTATCTGGACCAGCCCGCTCCCGCCCCGGTGAACGAACCCGTCTATGTCCGCCTGGGCGAAGAACTGGTGGTTGCCCAGCGCGACCTGGAGGCGGAACGGGCCGCCCGGGATACCTTGCGCGCCCTGGGCTTGCAGCAGCCCACGGTGATCGGCGGCATCCCCCTGGAGCCGGGCGACCCGTTGCGCCAAGCCTGGGTGCTGCCCGGACCCGATCCTTGGGTAGCCTTCGTCGCCTCCCGGCTCGACGGCTTGCGCACGGCGGGCTGGATCGTGGAGGTGTCGCCGGATTTCCCCTACCGGGTGGCGCGGCCGGAAAGCTGGGAAGCCCAAGTGCTGGAAACGCCCCAGCAGGACTGGTTCGACCTGGAACTGGGTGTGGTGGTGGACGGTGAACGCCTGTCGCTCATTCCCATCCTGCTCGACGCCATGCAGCACACCCCGCCCGGAGCCGACCCTGCCTTGCGCGGCCGCCATGGCGATGCCTTCGTGGTGCGGCTGGCAGACGGCCGCCTCCTGGCCCTGCCCCTGGAGCGCGTGCGCCCGCTGCTCGCCATCCTGGTGGAACTCCAACTGCAAGCCGCCGAAGGCGAGCGGCTGCGCCTGTCCAAGCTGGACACCCCCCGCTTGGCGGAACTGGACGAATCGCTGCCCCTGCGCTGGCTGGGTGGCAAGCAACTGCGGCGGCTTGGGCAACGCCTGCGCGATAGCGCCGGCATCCAGCCCGTGGCAGCGCCGGACGGTTTCCCGGTCCCCCTCCGCTCCTACCAGTTGCAAGGCCTGGCGTGGTTGCAGTTCCTGCGCCAGCTCGACATGGGCGGCGTGCTGGCGGACGACATGGGCCTGGGCAAAACGGTGCAGACCCTCGCCCATTTGCTCCTGGAAAAGCGTGCGGGCCGGGCGAACCTGCCCAGCCTGGTGGTGGCGCCCACCAGCCTGATGTACAACTGGAAGGCCGAAGCCGCCCGCTACGCCCCGGAACTACGGGTGCTGGTACTGCAGGGCGCCGGGCGCAAGCCCTTGTTTGAAGCCATGGCGCAGCACGATGTGGTACTCACCACCTACCCCTTGCTCTCCCGGGACGAGGAACTGCTCCAGGCCCAGCACTTCCACCTGCTGGTGCTAGACGAAGCCCACAACATCAAGAACCCCAAAACCCGCGCCGCGCAGGTTGCCGGCAGTCTGCAGGCCCGGCACCGGCTGTGCCTCACGGGTACCCCCGTCGAAAACAACCTCGGGGAACTCTGGTCCCTGTTCAACTTCCTGATGCCCGGACTGCTGGGCTCCGAAAAGAGCTTCCGCGAGCTCTACCGTACGCCCATCGAGCGCGGGGGAGACGTGGCCCGGCAGCAGCAACTGGCACGCCGCCTTGCGCCCTTCCTGCTGCGGCGAACCAAGGAGATGGTGGCCACCGAACTGCCCGCCAAGACCGAGATCATCCGCGCCGTGGAACTGGACGGCCCCCAGCGGGACCTGTACGAAACCATCCGCATCTCCATGCAGCAGCGGGTGCGGGACGAGGTCGGCAGCCGCGGGCTGGCGGGCAGCCAGATCATCGTGCTCGATGCCCTGCTCAAATTGCGGCAGGTGTGCTGCGACCCGAGCCTGGTCAAGCTGGATTCCGCCCGCAAGGTCAGCCGCTCCGCCAAGCTCGAACTGCTCCTGGATCTGCTCCATGATCTGCTGGCCGAGGGCCGGCGCATCCTGGTGTTCTCCCAGTTCACCAGCATGCTGGCGCTGATCGAAGCCGAGCTGGAAAAAGCGCGCATTGGCTACGTGCAACTCACTGGCGACACCCAGGACCGGCAGACACCGGTGGATCGCTTTCAGCGTGGCGACGTGCCCCTCTTCCTCATCAGCCTCAAGGCCGGTGGTGTCGGCCTCAACCTCACCGCCGCCGACACCGTCATCCACTACGACCCCTGGTGGAACCCCGCCGTCGAAAACCAGGCAACCGACCGGGCCCACCGCATTGGTCAGGACAAGCCGGTGTTCGTCTACAAGCTGGTCGCCGCCGGCACGGTGGAAGAAAAGATCCTGGCCCTGCAACACCGCAAGGCCCAGTTGGCAGCGGGCGTCCTGGACGGAGCAGGATCAGGCAGCTTTACACCCGAAGACATCGACCTGCTGTTCGGCCCCCCGTAACGCCGCGTCCTTACTCGAAATCCAGGGGCGCCGGCTGATCCACCGGCAAGCCCGCCCCGGCCCAGGCGTCAAACCCGCCCGCCAGAGACATCGCCTGGGTCACGCCCATCTCGTGCAGCACGACCGTTGCCAGCGCAGCGCGCCCACCGGTCTTGCAATAGACCAGCACCGCCGGCGGCGGCGTTTGCAGCAGCGGCGCCAGACCCGCCAAGCGGAACTCCAGCAGGCCGCGCGGAACGTTTATCGCGCCCGGCAGATGCCCGGCGACAAACTCGTCCGGCTCCCGCACATCGAGCACCAAGGGATTCTGCGCCAGCAAGGACCGTGCTTCCGCCAGGCTGATTTCCTGAATCCGCGCACGCGCGGCCATCACCAGATCGTGACTCGTCTTGGCCATCGGGACCACTCCTCTAGAAAATTAGCAAAGGCTAATACTACCAAGGCAGGTGACGACCCACCAGCAGGACGGCGCGGCGGCTTCACGCTGTTTTGCACGGCGCTTGCGCAGCAGCGTGGGCGCCGCCATCTGCCTGTGCTAGGCTGCTTGCACCACCGGCGCAAACGCCGGTGCAATCCGTGACCAACAGCAAACAGAGGAGAGCACGATATGGGACTGTTCAGCTTCATCAAGGAAGCCGGCGAAAAACTCTTCGGCAAGGGTGAGGCCCATGCCGCCCAGGCGACCGCCGCGGCCGACCCGAGCGAAGACAACGTCAAGCGAGCGAACGACGCCGCCGCCGAGGCCATCCAGAACTACATCTCCACCCTGGGGCTGTCCGCCACCGGCCTGACCGTCACCTTTGCCGCGGGTGAAGTGAGTGTGTTCGGCGTGGCACCCGACCAGGAAACCAAAGAAAAGATCATCCTCGCCGCAGGCAACGTGGAAGGGGTGGAGAAGGTCAACGACATGATGTCGGTGGACCAGAGCCAGCCGGAAGCGCGCTTCTACACCGTGGTCAAAGGCGACACCCTGTGGAAGATTGCCGCCGAACACTACGGCAACGGCTCCAAGTACCAGGCCATTTTCGAGGCCAACCGGCCGATGTTGAGCCACCCGGACAAGATCTATCCGGGCCAGATGCTGCGCATCCCTCCGCTCTGACCCCCTTCCGCCCCCGGC
>JRYG01000218.1_pt1 | contig 34473 bp, 36 predicted proteins | sample 235341 | NCBI WGS metagenome assembly JRYG01 (sample SAMN03074218, study PRJNA261478) | activated sludge metagenome | biome: Wastewater Treatment Plant; feature: Wastewater; material: Activated sludge; isolation source: activated biomass of a wastewater treatment plant treating hydrocarbon... ...
GCGGGGGCGGGCTGGGGGGTGAGGGGCTGGATGTCCCAGCGGCCTTCGGCGGCGGCGAGTTCCCGGCGGAGGATTTTGTAGATGTCGGGGTCGAAGACGGGGCGGCCGGGCTCGGCGCAGAGTTCGGCAAAGTCGGCTTCGGTGCGGGCGGAGCCCAGGTGGCACCAGCGGTCGAGGAGGTGGACGTCGGTGCGGGCGCCGTCGGGGGCGGCTTCGCGCACGGCGACGGGGCCGGGGAAGGGCCAGGGGGCGAGCCGCAGGGAGCCCAGGGCGCCGTGCAGGCGCAGGTCGTGGGCCATGGGGTGTTCCTTGCCGGCGCACACGCCTTTGCATTTGCGCAGTTGCAGGCCGAAGCAGGCGCCTTTGCCGGCTTCCAGCCCCAGGCGCTTGAGGCAGAGCTGGTGCAGTTCGGCCAGTTGGCGCAGGGCGAGCCCGGCTTCCTTTTTGGAGGGGAAGAGGCCGTAGAGGGGTTCGTCGGCGGTGGGGGCGTCGTCCAGGTAGACCAGGCTGACGGGCTGGCTGGGGTGGCCGGTGAGGCGCCAGGAGCAGAGCTCGCCCTGGCGGCGCAGGCGGCGGTTGTGGGTGGGCTGGCGCTCCTTGATCAGCCGGGCTTCGAGCAGGCTGGCGCCCAGGTCGCCGGCGGTTTCGACCCATTCGATGCGCCGCACCTGCTGGGCGAGTTCCATTTCCTTGCCGTTGCGGTGGTCGGCGCTGAAGTGGGCGCGGACGCGGGAGGCGATGTTGACGCTCTTGCCGATGTAGATGGGCAGGTCGTTCTCGCCGAAGAAGAGGTAGACGCCGGGGGCATGGGGGAGCGCTTCCAGGCTGCCTTCGGGCAGGCCGGGGGGCAGGCTGGGGGTCTTGAGGGCCTTGCCGACGGCGCGCTGGATCACCGCCTCATCGAATTCCCGCCGCACCAGTTGCATGAACGCCCACAGCACTTGGGCGTCGCCCAGGGCCCGGTGGCGGGCGGCGCAGGCGAGGCCGTGGCGGGCGATGAGGGCGTCGAGCCCGTGGCGATGGTGCTCCGGGTAGAGCGCGCGGGAGAGCTTGACGGTGCACAACACCCGGGCCTGGAAAGGCTGCTCGATACGGCGGAACTCGTTCTTGAGAAAGCCGTAGTCGAAGCGGGCGTTGTGGGCGATGAATACGGCGCCTTCGAGCCGGGCGCGGATCTCGTCGGCCAGTTGGCCGAAGCGGGGGGCGTCGCGGACCATCTCGTCGGTGATGCCGGTGAAGCCCTGGATGAGGCGAGGGATGGGCGCTTCCGGGTTGACCAGGCTGGACCATTCCTCCACCCGGCCGTCCGGCTCCACCCGCACGATGGCCACTTCGGTGGCGCGATCCTTGAGCGGGTTGGCCCCGGTGGTTTCCAGGTCTACAAAAGCGAGGGGCTGATCAAACACTGAGGGGTGCGGGGCAGACGGGGGGTTGCGGCGGGGAAGGCCGGCACCCGCGGCGGGCGCGGGCGCCGGGGCAGACTCAGTCACCCACCTGGTAGGGGTAGGCTTTTTGCGGCACGCGGGCGGCGGCGTAGGCGCTCTGGGTTTCCCGGTCCTGGGGCTTGTCCCACCACAGGGCGCGGCCCTTGCGCTGTTCTTCCAGTTGCTCGGGGTGCTTTTCCATCCACTCCCGCATGAATTTGGTGTGCTCCGATTCGTACATCGCCATGCTTGAGACTCCGTTGCTTGGGTGATTGCCTATGCGCTTGCCACGGCGCAGCCGGACGGCTGCGCCCTCAAACCTCGTTTTTGACCCGGCTGATACGCGTGACCTCGGGCACGTGGCGCACCGAGCGCATCAGCCGTGCCAAGTGTACCCGGCAGGAGACCTGCACGGTGAAGAAGAGGCTGGTGTAGACGCCCTGCTCTTCTTCCATGCTCACCGCCTCGATGTTGGATTCGGCCTCGGCGATGGCGGCGGCCACCCGGGCGAGCACGCCCCGGCGGTTTTCGGCCAGCACTTGCACCCGCACCTCGAACTGGCGCTCCCGCTCCAGTTGCCAGTCCACCTCGATCCACTTGTTGGGCTCGCTGTTGCGGGATTTGCGGATGATGCTGCAGTCCAGGGTGTGTACCACCAGACCCTGGCCTTTCTTGATGGAGCCGATGATGGCGTCGCCCGGTATGGGCCGGCAGCAGCGGGCAAAGTTGATCGCCACGCCTTCGGAGCCACGGATCAGCACTGGCGCTTCGGCCCGGCCGTCGTGGCGGGTTTCGTCCCGGGCGAGCAGGCGGCGGGCCAGCACGGCGGCGGCGCGCTTGCCCAGGCCCACGTCTTCCAGCAGTTCCAGCCGGCTGCGGGCGCCGGCGTCGCGGATCACCCGTTCCCAGGCCAGGTCGTCCAGCCCCTGCAGCGTGGCGCCCTGGGCTTCCAAGGCCTGGCGCAGCATCTGCTCGCCCAGATGGGCGGACTGCTCCCGGTGCATGCTCTTGAGGAAATGCCGGATCTGGGAGCGGGCCTTGCCGGTGCGCACGTAGGAGAGCCAGGCCGGGTTGGGATTGGCGTGCACGGCGGTGATGATTTCCACCTGGTCGCCGTTCTTCAGCTCGGAGCGCAGGGGCATCAGCTCGTGGTTGATGCGACAGGCCACGCAGCGGTGGCCCACGTCGGTATGCACCGCGTAGGCGAAATCCACCGCGGTGGAACCCCGAGGCAAGGCCACGATCTTGCCCTTGGGGGTAAAGACGAAGACCTCCCCGGGGAAGAGGTCGATCTTGACGTGTTCCAGGAACTCGGCGGAATCCCGGCTCATGTTCTGGATCTCCAGCAGGGACTGGAGCCAGTTGTGGGTCTTGCGCTGCAGTTCGCGCAGGGATTCATCGCCCTTGTACAGCCAGTGGGAAGCCACCCCCGCCTGGGCGATGCGGTGCATTTCATCGGTGCGGATCTGCACCTCGATGGGGGTGCCGTAGGGGCCGATGAGCGTGGTGTGAAGCGACTGGTAGCCGTTGGCCTTGGGGATGGCGATGTAGTCCTTGAACTTGCCGGGCACCGGCTTGTACAGCCCGTGCAGCGCCCCCAGGGCCAGGTAGCAGGTGGGGATGTCCTTCACCACGATGCGGAAGCCGTAGATGTCGAGCACCTGGGAGAAAGACAGGTGCTTTTCCACCATCTTGCGGTAGATGCTGTGCAGCGTCTTTTCGCGCCCGAACACCTGGGCGTCGATACGGTACTCGGGGAGCCGCTTCTTGAGGGAGCCGAGGATCTTGCCCACCACCTCGCGCCGGTTGCCCCGGGCGGCCTTGACCGCTTTGGCCAGCACCCGGTGGCGCATGGGGTGGAGGTACTGGAAGGAGAGCTCCTGCAACTCCCGGTACAGGGTATTGAGCCCGAGCCGGTTGGCGATGGGGGAATAGATCTCCATCGTCTCCCGCGCCACCCGCCGCTGCTTGGCCGGCCGCACACAGTCCAGCGTCTGCATGTTGTGCAGGCGGTCGGCCAGCTTGATGAGGATCACCCGCACGTCCCGCGCCATGGCCAGCAGCATCTTGCGGAAGTTCTCCGCCTGGGCTTCTTCCTGGGACTGGAAGGCCAGCCGCTCGAGCTTGGAGACGCCATCGACGAGGTCGGAGGCCACCTTGCCGAAGCGCTCCGCCAGTTCCTGCTTGGAAACGCCGGAGTCTTCCATCACGTCGTGCAGCAGGGCGGCCATGAGCGCCTGGGCGTCCAGGTGCCAGTCGGCCAGAGTGCCGGCCACCGCGACGGGGTGAATGATGTAGGGCTCGCCGGACTGACGGGTCTGGTGCTTGTGGGCTTCCGCCGAGAAAAGGTAGGCCTTTTCGACCTGCGCGACTTCGTCGGGCCTGAGGTAGGTGGCGAGCTTGGCGCGTAGCCGCTCGAACTCGATGGAAAAGATGGGCGCTCCCGGAGGGTCCATGGGCGGGAGGCTGCTGCAGGCTGCCGAGGCGGGCGGAGGCGGCGTCATGGCTCGATCCCTACCCCGGCATGCGGCGGCGATCAGGCCTGGCCGCGGTTGAGCACTTCGAGCCCGACCTTGCCCAAGGCGATTTCACGCAGGGCGACGACGGTGGGCTTGTCCTTGTCTTTCTCGTTGTCGATCAGCGGCGAGCTACCCACCGTCAATTGGCGCGCCCGATAGGTGGCGGCCAGGGTCAGTTGGAAACGGTTGGGAATGCGCTTGAGGCAATCATCGACGGTGATACGAGCCATTGTTCAGTCCTGTTCGAGAAAAGCGAAAAATTCCGGCGCACGCTGCCGCTGGGCCGACTGGCGCAGGCGCTCCGCCCGCACCACGGCGGCCAGATCATCCAGGGCAACCTGCAACTCTTTGTTAATTATAACGTAGTCAAACTCGCCCACATGGCGCATCTCTTCCCGGGCGCCAGCCACGCGGCGGGCGATCACGTCCTGTGCGTCCTGGCCCCGCGCCGTGAGCCGCCGTTCAAGCTCCTCCACCGAGGGGGGGAGAATGAAGATGCCGATGGCCGCGGGAAAGAGCGCGCGCACCTGCCGGGCGCCCTGCCAGTCGATCTCCAGCAACACGTCCTGCCCCGCTGCCATGCGGCTTTCGAGCCACTGGCGGCTGGTGCCATAGTAGTTGCCATGCACCTGCGCCCATTCAAGGAATCCCCCCTGATCCCGAAGCTGTTCAAAGGCATCGACACCAATGAAGTGGTATTCCCGGCCATCCATCTCGCCAGGGCGCGGCGCGCGGGTGGTGTGGGAAACGGAAAGCTGCACGAACGAATCCCGCGCCAGCAGGCCGCGCACCAGCGTGGTTTTCCCGGCTCCGGAGGGCGCCGTTACAACATATAGACTACCAGCCATCAGACGGGTTCCTTGGGCCTGAGTAACCGCAAACACGCCTTATAACGCATTTGCCCCCGCAGGCAGCTTACTCGATATTCTGGACCTGCTCCCGCATCTGTTCGATGTAGAGCTTGAGTTCGATGGCGATGGCGGAGAGGTCGGAGGCTACGGACTTCGAGGCAAGGGTGTTAGCCTCCCGGTTCAGTTCCTGCATGAGGAAATCGAGCCGTTTGCCAGCGGTGCCGCCTTTCTTGACCACCCGCAGGACTTCGTCCAGGTGAGTGTTGAGCCGGTCCAGTTCTTCGGCCACATCGATGCGGGTGGAAAACACCCCGAGTTCCTGGCGGATCCGTTCCTCGTCGAGGGTGGCCACGGCCTCACGTAGCTTGGTGGCGAGCTTTTCCCGATAATCGGCGACGATCTGGGGCAAGCGGGGAGCGACCTGGGCCACCAGCTCACGCATGGCAGCCACCCGCTCCTTGATCAGCTCGGCCAGACGCTCGCCTTCGCGGCGGCGGGTAGCCACCAGTTCATCCAGGGCCGCCGCGGCAAGGCTCGTCACATGAGGCTGGATGGTCTCGAAGGTGACCGGATCATCGGCCAGCATGCCGGGCCAGCGCAGCACCTCGTTGACCGACAGCGGCGCGGCCGAGGGCAAGGCGGTTTGTACGGCGCTCTGGGCTTCGGCCAGGGCTTCGAGCAAAGCGGCGTTCACCGCCAGATCGCGGACAGCGGTATCGTTCTGCTGCCAGTTGAGCCGGCACTCGACCTTGCCCCGGCCCACCCGGCTGCTGATCAGTTCGCGCAGGAGTGGCTCGGCCTGGCGGAGGTCTTCGGTAATGCGGAACGCCAAATCCAGGTAACGGGAATTGACGCTTTTGAATTCGATGTGCAGTGTGACCCTGCCCAGATCAAGGGTCTTCACTGCGAAGCCGGTCATGCTATGAACCAAGATTCCTCCCGTGCGGCCTGTTTGCTTTGCTTTACAGGCCTTTAGTAAAACCAGAAAATTCCGAAAATCCAGCTCTGGACGAGACTAGATCTTAACGTTACGCCGGATGCCCTCACAAGCCAACCACCCGCTGCCCACCGGTTTCCAACTGGAGGGCTACCGTATTGCGCGCAAGCTCAGTCAGGGCGGGTTTTCCATTGTGTATCTGGCGCACGATGAAGCCGGCACGCCGGTGGCGATCAAGGAATACCTGCCCAGTTCCCTGGCCTTGCGCCAGGCAGGCGAAACCGAGCCCAAGGTCACGCAGACTCACCAGGCCGCTTTCCGCTACGGCATGAAGTGCTTTTTCGAGGAAGGCCGCGCGCTGGCCAAACTGTCTCATCCCAATCTGGTACGCGTGCTCAACTTTTTCCGCGCCAACCAGACGGTATACATGGTGATGCGCTACGAGCGGGGACGTACCCTGCACGAGCACATCCACAAACACAAGGGCGAATTGCGCGAAACGTTCATCCGGGGTGTATTCACCCGGCTGCTCAACGGGTTGCGGGAGGTGCACACCCATCGCCTGCTGCACCTGGACATCAAGCCCGCCAATGTCTATCTGCGCTCGGACGGCACCCCGATGCTGCTGGATTTTGGCGCGGCGCGCCAGGCCATCGCCTGCGACGAGCCCATGCTCAAGCCCATGTACACACCCGGTTTCGCGGCACCGGAACAATTCACCCACAAGGATGCGCTCGGTCCGTGGACCGACATCTACAGCGTCGGGGCTTCCATCTACTCGGCCCTGGGCAGTGGCGCCCCCCAACCCGCCAACAAGCGGCTGGAGCGGGACAACCTGGTGCCAGCGGTGGAGCGCTGGGCCGGGCGCTACTCCTATCAGTTGCTGGAAACCGTGGACTGGTGCCTGGAGCTGGATCACCTGGCCCGGCCACAGAGTGTCTTCACGCTGCAGAAGGCGCTCTCGTCCCGCATGCCTGAGGACCCGGGCAGCACCTGGCTGGATAGCTTGCGCTCCCGCCTGGGGAGCATGGTCGCCAAATGAAGTTTTCGATTTTCCAGGAGAGCCGCGTTGGCAAGCGGCGCTCCAATCAGGACCGCATGGCCCATTCCTACTCTCGCGACGCCCTGATGATGGTGGTGGCCGATGGCATGGGGGGGCATCTGCATGGGGAAGTAGCCGCCCAGATCGCAGTGCAGTACATGGCCGAGGCCTTCCACCGGGATGCAACGCCCACCCTGGCCGACCCATTGCTCTTCCTCTCCCGCTCGCTGATGAATGCCCACCACGCGATCTGCGACTATGCCCACGGCAAAGGGCTGCCGGAGACGCCGCGCACCACCTGTGTGGCCTGCGTGGTGCAAAAGGGCATGGCCTACTGGGCGCACGCGGGGGATTCCCGCCTGTACGCCATCCGCAATGGCTCGGTGCTCACCCAGACCAAGGACCATACCCGAGTCCAGATGCTGCAGGACCGGGGCCTGCTGGACGAAGACGGCGCGGCCCGTCACCCCTTGCGCAACCGGGTGTACAGTTGCCTGGGCGGGCCCCATTCGCCCCAGATCGAGTTTTCCCGCCGGCTCACCCTGCTGCCGGGCGACGTGCTGGCGCTGTGCAGCGATGGCGCCTGGAGTCCTTTCCGCAGCCACGAACTGGCCGCGCGCCTGGGGGCGGGCCAGTTGGATGACGTGGTGCCCCGGCTGCTCGACCACGCAGAGGAGCAGAGCGGCGCCCAGTGCGATAATCTCACCCTGCTGGCCCTGCGCTGGGGCGGCGTGGACATGCCGGGGCTTTCCGAGGCGGTGTCCACCCGTACCATGCCGGCGGGGCTCTACACCACCCACATCAAGGGCTTTGATCGGGACTTTGCCGCCCAGGCTGATCTGGATTTGTCGGAAGACGCCATCGAGCGGGCCATTGCCGAAATCAACGCCGCCATCGAAAAATACGCCCCCTAGGCTGCGCCGCCGGGGGCGGAAAGGAAAGTCATGCGTCCCAGCCAGCGTCGCGCCGACCAGTTGCGCGCCGTCCGCATCACCCGCGGTTTCACCAAGCATGCCGAGGGATCGGTGCTTGTCGAGTTCGGCGACACCCGGGTGCTGTGCACCGCCTCGGTGGAAGAAAACGTGCCGCCCTTCCTCAAGGGCAAGGGCCAGGGCTGGGTAACCGCGGAATACGGCATGCTGCCCCGCTCCACCCACACCCGCAGTGCCCGGGAGGCGGCCAAGGGCAAGCAGACCGGCCGCACCCAGGAGATCCAGCGCCTGATCGGCCGCAGCCTGCGGGCGGTGGTGGACCTCAAGGCCTTGGGCGAGCGCCAGGTTACCGTGGATTGCGACGTGCTCCAGGCGGACGGCGGCACCCGCACCGCGGCCATCACCGGCGCCTGTGTTGCCCTGCACGACGCATTTGCCGGCCTGGTGGCCAAGGGGCTGCTACCTGCCTCGCCACTGCGTGAATTCGTGGCCGCGATCTCGGTAGGGGTCTTCGAAGGCCAGCCGGTGCTGGACCTGGATTACCCCGAGGATTCCGCCTGCGAAACCGATATGAACGTGGTGATGACCGCCAGCGGCGGGTTCGTGGAGGTGCAGGGCACCGCCGAGGGGACCCCGTTCTCCCGCGCTGAACTCGATGCCCTGCTGGCATTGGCCGAGCAGGGCATCGGCGAGCTGGTGGCTGCCCAAAGGGCGGCGGTGGCCACTGCCTGAGCGCACGGTCTGGCTTACACTCCCCCCATGATCGAAACCGACCGCCTGATCTCCCCCGCCGCCGCCAGCCAGGACGATGCGCTGGAACGCGCCCTCCGGCCCAAGCGGCTGGGGGATTACATCGGCCAGGAGAAGGCCCGGGGCCAACTGGAAATCTTCATCGAGGCCGCCCGCCGACGCAAGGAAGCCCTCGATCATGTGTTGCTCTTCGGCCCGCCTGGCCTGGGCAAAACCACTCTGGCCCACATCATCGCCGCCGAGATGGGGGTCAACCTGCGCCAGACCTCAGGCCCGGTGCTGGAACGGGCGGGCGATCTGGCGGCCATTCTCACCAATCTCGAACCCTACGACGTTCTCTTCATCGACGAGATCCACCGCCTGAGCCCGGTGGTGGAGGAAATCCTCTACCCGGCGCTGGAAGACTTCCAGATCGACATCATGATCGGCGAGGGCCCGGCCGCCCGCTCGGTCAAACTGGACCTGCCGCCCTTCACCCTGGTGGGCGCCACCACCCGCGCCGGCATGCTCACCAACCCGCTGCGGGACCGCTTCGGCATCGTGGCACGGCTGGAGTTCTACACCCCAGCGGAGCTGACCCTGATCGTCACCCGCTCCGCCCGGCTGCTGGGCTGCGCCATCGACGATGCCGGTTCGCTGGAAATCGCCCGCCGGGCCCGGGGCACCCCGCGCATTGCCAACCGCCTGCTGCGCCGGGTGCGCGACTTCGCCGAGGTCAAAGCCGGCGGCCAGATCACCCCGCTGGTGGCTGACGCCGCGCTGTCCATGCTGGATGTGGACGCCCTTGGCCTCGACGTGATGGACCGCAAGCTGCTCCTGGCCGTGATCGAGAAGTTCAGTGGCGGGCCGGTGGGCGTGGACAATCTCGCCGCCGCCATCGGCGAGGCCCGGGACACCATCGAGGACGTGCTCGAGCCCTACCTCATCCAGCAAGGTTACCTGCAGCGCACCCCCCGTGGCCGGATCGCCACCGCCGCCATCTACCGCCACCTGGGCCTGGATGGGCTGACCGGTGGCGAGACCCGGGACCTGCTCTCGCCGTAAGCGTTTACTGACCTCTCTCGCACCGTTATCAACCGGACCCCGCGCAATTTGTCACGGCAACCAGTTGATTGCGCAAGACTTCTGCAAATGCTTGGTGCGAAGCTCTAAGTCGGCCTGCAGCGGTGGCAGTGGGTGAGCGCATGCGTCACCCACGCCCTGCACGGCAGGAACTACTTCTGACACCGGAAAACCGGGAACGACGCATTTGTGGGGAATGACATGCGGTATGCACGCAAAAAGCTGCTGATGAAGGTCGCACTGATTCTGACCTTGCCTGTCCTCATCGCCTTGATTCTGGTGATGATCCCCTCGATGTTCTGAGCCGGCAGGCTGCACGCCCGCCGGAAATGGGACCGTACCCGCAGCACCGCCAAGCCCATGCGTGGGCTCAGTGGCTCTCCACCTGCTGCATTTCCTGGGCGGACCAGCCGGCCCCTTTGCGCTGGCTTGGCTCCCGGCCCGCCTCGCGGCGGCGGAGTTCCTTGTCCGCCTGAGCGATGTCGGCCACCTTGCGCAGCTTCGCCTGGGACCGGCTATCGAAGTCATGGACACTCACGGTATCCCGCTCCCGACGGGGGGGCGGCAGATGGGCCTTCGGGGCGGCCTCCCGCACCATGGCCACCATGGGCTCCAGTTCCGCCATCGAACACTGGGCACCCACCGTCATGGTGTGCCCGCCGGGTGCAAGCTTGAGTCCGCAAGTAGCCCACGCGGGCTGCCCGACCAAGCCCATCAGCACCGCGACCACGCCCAGCAACCAGCGCTGCATCGGCCGGTTTTCCCTGGCTGGCGCGGTCGGAGCCGGAGGACGCCCACCCCTCGGCGGGCGACGGCGGGGCGCGGGCCCTACCTGTACGGGCCGCTGGTCCGGAAAGGGTGGCGCAAAGGCGATTCCACCCTCGCCGGCACTCAACGCCGGCCGCCCGACAGCCGGCAGGGAACGGTGAAGGGAATTGCGCTCGTTGGGGGCTGGATGCATGGCCTGCTCTCCTGTGCGGGGGTAGGGACTGCACGCGGACGAGCAAGCCGCCGGTGACGGTGGCGAACCGGTGGCCCCGCTACCCTGGGCATCCGCTAAGGATGCCGTTAGGCCGGAAGCTTTGCGACCCCGCCTTTCGACGGGTTTGCCCTTGCTGTCGGAGGTGCTTCAAGGCGGTCAACATCCCCGCCCACGCCGTATTGGATGCCGATCCCGGCGCGCCGTCAAACGCCGGGAAGGGAGCCGGCCCGCCAGAAACGGCATCGCTTCCCGCAGACGATGGTTAGGCCCGGGCAACCCTGCAGGCCCCGGCGGCAAGACGAATTCCGGCGTGTCGTCCGTCACGCTGCAGGGCAGGCGGGCCTCGCGCCGACGGGAACTTATTGCTTTTGAGGCGGGTCGGTTTTGAAAAGGGCGTACGCCAAACAACAGAACGCCGGCACCCCCAACTTCTCAGGAGAGCACATGTACAACGCCCAAACCGCACTGCGCGCGGTCCTGGCCACCAGTCGCCGTTACTTCGGCCTGGCGGGCCGCGCTTACCCCTCCCCCGCCCAGCGGGTGCTGCCCTGGCCTGCTCAGCGCCGCCTGGCCACCGCAGGGGCCGCCACCACAACCGCCATCAGCGCCAGAACCGGACCATAGGGCTGGTCCGCGATCAAGGCGACCAAAAAAGCCAGGGCATGGCAGAGCATACCCAGCGCCGCTGCCCACCCCAACCCGCGACGCCAGCTCCCTGCCCAGCGGTAGGCGGCCAGGGGCGGCAGGAACACCAGCGCGAATGCCGCCATGACGCCTACGGTGGTGGTTGCCAGCGCCAAACCGGCAGCGACCAGCAGGTCAAACCCCAGGTAGTAGCGCTCCGGCGCCCCGCCCCGGGCGCTCAGGAAATCCGGAAAGTAGTGAGCCAGGAGCAACGGTCGCGATAGCCAGGGCAAGAGCACCGCCACACCGGCCCCGTAGGCCGCCACAGCCAGGGACTGTTCTACGGAGGTGAAATAAAGCTGACCATCGAAGAGCGCATGGCCGATCTGCTCCGCGGCGGGGAGGTTGGCCACCAGCAGGATCGCCCCTCCCCAGCCGGCGAGCATCATCATCGCGTAGCCACTGTCCCCCGCGTGGCGCAACCCGCTCTTGGCCCCTGCGGCCAGCAGCGCCAGGCTGATACCGCCGGCCATCAGCGGCGCCTCCCACAACGCCGCCAGCAACGCCCCCGCCGAGGCCATCTGGGCGTAGGCCAGGGCTGCCAGCCACTCGTGGCGCAGGCGCAGATACATGCCCAGTACGGGCAGCACGCCGGCCAGCAACAGCCCGGTCAGGAAAGGCAGGCGGAACAGGGGGTCCGCCAGGGCATCCAGGTTCATGAGGCGGCACCTGCCGTATCCAGTTGCACCACCCGGCTGCATACCGCCGCCTCGAAAGCCGCATCGTGGCTCACCAGGATGACGCCCGTTGCCGGGTCCAACTGACGCAACACATCGATGAGGAAGGCCACCCCGGCCCGATCCAGGTTGTTGGTGGGTTCATCCAGCAAGACCAGATCCGCCGGCGCCTTCAGGCAGGCCCACAGGCGCAGGAACTGCATCTGCCCGCCGGAGAGCCGGTCCACCCGCCGCCCCAGCTCACCCGCCAGCCACTCGGGCAGCCCCGCGGTGGGCGCGCCGGTGAGACGCAGCAGTTCTCGCCCGGTGAGCGGCGCACCCCCGCCGCCGCCCCAGTGCTGGGACTGGTGCGAGACGCGGAGTCCGGGCGCCCGCTCGATCCGGCCCGCCAGCACCTGGGCACCACCCAGCAGCGCCTTGAGCAAGGTGGACTTGCCTGCGCCGTTGGGTCCGATCAACCCCAGGATCTGGCCACGGGAAAGATCGAAGGAAACCGGCCCGACCACTGGCGAGCCGTAGCCCGCCACCACCGCGTCGAAGCGGATCAGGGTCTCGTGGGTGGCAAAGCGCGCCGGGGCGGTCATGGAGAAGGCCCCCGTCAAGCCGGCCGCAGCGCCGCCAGCAGCCGGCGCAGGGTGTCGTCGAACAGGCTCACCAGATCCTTCGCCTCCGGGCTTCCCCCCACGGTGAAAGGCAGCGCCACGGCGGGGATGCGCGCCTGCTCCGCCATCCAGCGGGAGGCCCGGTCGTTCTGGTAGGCGGCGCGGATCACCATCCGGGCCGGCTCCTTCTGCAGCCGGGCGACCAGCGCGGTGAGATGGCCGCTGGTGGGCTCCATGCCCGGCTTGGGCTCCAGCGCGCCGACCTGCTTCAGCCCCAGCCACTGCTCCAGATACGGAAAACCCTTGTGCTGCACCAGAATGGGCAACCCGCGCAGGGGCGCGGCCTCCGCCTCCCAGCGCAGCAGCGCTGCCTTCCATTTGTCGGCGAAGGCCTTGAAGCCTGCCTGATAGGCCGCCCCGTTGGCGGGGTCCACCGCCGCCATGCGGCCCGCCAGCGCTTCACCCACCCGGAGGATGTTGCGCGGGTCGGTCTGGATATGAGGATTGCCGGCAGCGTGGATGTCGCCCTCGGCCCGGTCGAGCCGGAGCGGCACCTCCAGCATGGTCACCGCGCGAGCGGCCTCGAAATGTCCGGGCTGGCCGGGCTGGATGCGGGGATTGCCGGAGTCCCGCAGCACCACCGGGAGCCAGCCCACCTCCAGTTCGGCCCCGGTCGCCACCAGCAGCTCTGCGTTGCGGGCCCGGGCGATAAGCGACGGCTTCGCTTCGATGCGATGGGGGTCCTGCAACCCGGTGGTGGCAACGAACACGCTCACCTGCTTGCCGCCGATCTCCTGGGCCAGGGCCCCCCACTCGGGCACCGTGGCGAAGACGTTGAGGGCAGCATGCGCCGGGAAGGCCACGAGCGTCAGGAGCAGGAGCCCGAGCCGCCGGGCGAGGCCAACACGCTTGAGGATCGGCGCGGGATCTTCGGCGCGGAGGACGGGCCGACCGCCCCCCGCCCCAGGCAGGCAGGTGCGCGCCGGTCGCCGCCCCGCAACGCCCGCGGGACGTTCTTCCAGACTGTTCATGCCTCGCTCCTCAGAATTTGTGGGCGCCATGACTGCCCAGGCTCATGATGTACTGCAGCCAGACCTGGTTGTCGGTGGCATCGGGCCGGGATTTGTCCCGCGCCAGTTGCACGCGCAGGCGGGAGAACTCGGAGGGCGAGTAGTCCACCATCACCGCGTCGCGTTTGGGCTTGTAAGCCTTGAGCAGACCGAAATCTTCCGCGCTCAGGGTGCCGGCGTCCACCAGACCGATGCGGGTGGTGCCAGAGTTCAGCCGATCGTGACGGTAACCCACGCGCCAGCGGGGCATGAACTGGTACACCGCCTGGGCGTAGAGGCCGGACTGCCGCGCGGCGTAGGCGTCGGCCAGGCCGCCGGTGCACAGGCTGGGGCTGGCCGCGTCCACATCGGCGCATGCCAGCGTGCCATCTTCCTGGCGACGGAAGTACTCGGCCTGGAACTTGAAGTTGTTGACCGACGGGTTGCCGTTGGGGGCCCATTTCCACACGAAATCCAGCACCGAAGTCCGGCTCTTGCCGGTGAAACTGTTGCTGGTGGCCGCACCCAGGCTATCCACGTCCTCGTAGGCGCGCTCCCGGGGCTTGGTGCGCACCTGGGAGAGGCCTACGCGCCAACTGTGGTCGGTTCCCACGTCCCCTCCCGCACGGGCAAAGAGCACGCCCAGGGCCGATCCACCCTTGTTGCGGCCGCTGCCCGGGAAGGTGTCGTCGCGACCGCCTTCCAGCCCCAGTTCCAGATAGAAGGGCGTGGGTGCCAGCCACTTGAGCTGGAGCCCCTCGCTCACCAGCCGATTGCCGAAGAAGGCGGTGTAGGCCAACGGCGCATCGGCAAAATCCCAGGTATGGGGGTGTTGCTCGTTGAGGTAACCGACGCCGGACAGGTAGCGGCCGAACTTGGCGTTGAAACCGTTACCCAGGCCCAGGGTCTGCACGTAGGCCTCTTCCACCTCCACCTCGTTTTCCGCCGTGAGGGCCAGATTGAGGTAGCCGCGGAAGTTGGGGTCGATGTTGGCGGTCATCACCAACTCGGTTTCGCGGAGGGAGAACCCCCGGCGCCGGGGCGGCCCCACTTCCTCCGGCTCGCCGGCGGGGGTGAAACCACCGATGCGATAACTGGTCGGGTCCTGGCTGGTACGGGTCATGGCACCTTGCAGGATCACCGACACCTCCGGATTGAAGCCGCTGCCGCTGGATGACTCGCCCATGCGGCGGGGTGCGGCGGCCATGGGAGCTGCCGGCGCAGCCGGGGCCGCCACGGAGGCCGGCCGGGGTTGCGCGGCGGGCGCGGACTCCGCTTCCGCCAGACGTTTTTCCAAGGCCTGGATGCGGGATTCGTAGCTGTCCTTCAGCGCCTTGAGCTGTTGGCGCAGCTCCTGCAGGTCGGCGTCGGACGGGGCTGCCAGGGCGGCAGCGGGGAAAGCCAGGGCGACGGCCATGGCCAGGGTACGGCAAGGAGTCATGATGTTTCCTCGAACTGCGAGAACGGTGAACGAAGGCCGCCGCCCGGTCGCGGAGCGGTCAGCCAGGGAACGGGTTCAGGCAGTGCGGGGAGGGTCTCGGCTGGAGGTGAGGCGTAGCCGCGCGAGCGTGTTCGCCACGGCGGGGACTGACCCGGGAGCCAGCGCCACGGGCCGGGCGGGGACCGGAGCGGCGTGGGCAACCACGCCATTGTCCAGGGCCAGGAAAGCCAGGCAGCGTTCGCAGACCTCGCCACCGCCCTGGCCGACCGGGGCATCCGCCGCCGGGGCGCTCACCACCGCGGCCACCGCCCGGTTGCCCCCCACGTGGCTGAGGACGTGGCTCAACCCCACCCATTGGGCGAAGATGAGGGCCAGCGCGAGCAGCAGCCCGGCCAGCGGGCGCCGGCCGGCCGAGGCCAGGGACGGGAAGCGGGAGCGACGCAGGCTCATGGCTCAGGGGAGGACGGTGCCCTCGGCAATGCGGTAGTACATGCCGGTCGGGTCGCTCTTGAGCACCGCCAGTTTGCCGCTCACGGTGATCGGGTCGAAGGTGTGGCGGATGGGGTTGCGCACGCTCACCTCCACCATGGCCTCCGGCCCGCCAGGGAGGCAAAAGGAGCAGTTCTGGGGCAGGCCGGTGAGGAGAAACTTGCTCACCTTGCTGCCCGCCGCCAGGGGAATCATGTAGCCCTGCAGCTTCACCTCCCGGTTGTTCAGCGCCAGCACTTCGGGACTGTACTTGGGCACATAGCGGTTGTTCTCCTTGGCCAGATCCACCTGGGCCAGGGTCATCCAGGGCAGCACGCCCGGCACCGGGGCAATGGGCTTGGCGGGGGGCGGCAAGGAATCGTGCCGGGCACCCTTGGCCGCAGGCGCCTGGGCCTGGCCCGACAGCGGCACGAGGCCCAGGAAGATCAACAGCAAGATAGCTTTCATGAGGTGTTCTCCGGCTCAGCCCCGGGCCAGCAGGGCCGCCACATCCGTGCGCGCGGCCTGCCAGGCCGGCAGCACGGCCGCTGCCAGGCCGATGACCCAGGCCAGGGGCAGCAGGTACAGGGCCTCGGCACGCCAGCCGACACCGCCAAGGGCTGCCTCCATGCCCGATGGACCCTGGCTGGCGAGCCATGTTCCCAGCCCGGCGGCCAGAGCATGCCCCAGGGCCAGCCCCGCCACCGCACCCAAGGTGGTGAGGAGCAGGGCTTCGAGCACGATGGTGGCGAACACCCGGGCGCGGGAAGCGCCCAGCATCCGCATCACCGCGATGTCGTAGCGGCGCTGGCGGAGCGTGGCCAGCAGCGCCGCCAGCAAGGCTGCGGCGCTGGCCAGCACCAGGACACCGGCGAAGGCCTGGAGCACCTCGGCCCCCACGCCCACCAGACGCATCAACCGGGCTGACTCAAACGCCGGCGAGGCCGCCTGCAGGGCGCCCGACCGATTGATGAGGCGGGGCAAGGTGGCCGCTGCCAGGGGCGAGGCGTACTGCACCAGGGCGACGGTCACCTCCCGCTCGGGGGCGGACGGATGCCCCTCGTGGGCCTCATGCGCGTCGTGGTCGTCGTCGGCCCCGTGTTCCGCGTGGTCGTCGTGTTCGGCGCCGGCCGCGCGCCGGTCGTTCGCCTTGCCCGGCTCATCCATTGCCGGGCCATGGCTGGCATGCACCTGCCAGACGCTGTCGATGGGGGTGACGATGAGTTGATCCAGGGGCGAGCCCGAGGGCGCCAGCACCCCCACCACGGTGTAAGCGGCGTCTTCATGCTCGGGGCCGCCCTCGCCCAACCCATGGGCGCCGTTGAAGCGGCTGCCGGGGGCCAGTTCCAGCCGCCGGGCCACCGCCGCACCCAGCACCACCTCCATCGGCGCCCGGAAGCCGCGACCGGTAGCGACCTGGGCCTGGTACAGCTCCAGGTACTCGGCCGGTGCCCCGACGATGCGGGCACCACGGAAACTGTCGCCCAGCGCCAGGGGGATCACCTGTCGCACCTGGGGCAACGCCCGCAGCTGCTCCACATCCCGCAGGCGCACATTGCCGGTGGGCGCGTCCAGATGGTAGACGCCGGACAGGATGAGCTGCATGGGGCTGCCCTTGGCGCCCACCACCAGGTCCACCCCCCGTGCATCCCGCTCGAAGCGGTCCTGCATCTGCCCGAGCAGCAGGTTGAGCAATACCAGGGTGGCAATACCGAACGCCATGAGCAGGACGGCCAGCGCACTGCCCACCGGGTTGCCGCGCAGCTCGCGGGTCGCCAGCCGGAGCAGGTTCATGGTTGCGCCCCCCCGGCCTGGCCGAGGTGCAACTGCCGCTCAAAGCGGCGGCGCACCCGGCTGTCGTGGGTGGCGATCACCAGGGCGGCACCGCTGGCGGAGGCTTGATCCACGAGCAGATCCACGGTGTCGGCACAGGCTTCGTCATCCAGGTTGGCGGTGGGCTCGTCCGCCAGCAACAACCGCGGCCCGTTGACCAGAGCCCGGGCCACCGCCACCCGCTGGGCCTGCCCGCGGGAGAGCCGATGGGGCTTCTGCCCCGCCAGGGGCGCGATCCCCAGGGATTCCAGGGTCCGGGCCAGAGCAATGGCGTCGGCGGGCAGCCCGGCCAGATACGGTGCAAGCTGCACGTTTTCAGCCACGCTCAGGGTGTCGATGAGATGGGGCTCCTGGGGCACGAAGCCCACATGACGCCCGCGGAAACGGTCCCGCGCCCGCTGGCCCAGGCCCGCCAGATCGCAGCCGGCCACCTCCACGGTGCCGCTGCTGGCGGTGAGCAGGCCCGCCAGCAAGGCCAGCAGGGTGCTTTTGCCACACCCCGACGGCCCCTGCACCAGCCAGTGCTCGCCCGGCGCCACGCGCCAGTCGGGGAAGCGCAACGCCCCCCCGCCCGGGTAACACATGGTCACCGCAGTCAGGGCGATCATGGCGCGCCCTCCCCACTGCAGGCGGGGCATTGGCCGCGCACCGACAACTCCACCCGGCTGACACGGCAGCCGGCCGGCAGCGGCGGCACGGGGGGCTGCACATGATCCAGGCAGATCACGCGGCCGCAGGCCTCGCAGCGGAAGTGAGCGTGGCCGTCGTGAGCCGCCGCCTGGGCCGGGGAAAAGCGGGAGACACGCTGATCATCCACCGTGCGGTGCGCCAGGCCGGCCTCCACCATCCAGTCCAGCACCCGGTAGAGGGTGACCCGGTCAATGCTGCCGGTGCCCAGGCTGCGCTCGATGTCCTGGTGGGACAAGCCCTGCTGGGCTTCCGAGAGCAGATCCAGCACCCGCACGCGTGCCGGCGTGGCACGCGCGCCGACGGCGCGGATGCGGGCGGAACTGCTGGGCGTTACGGAGGACTTGAGGGCCTGATCCATGCCCCCATTGGAGCACAGCCACTCCGCAGATGCAACACGGTTGCAATAACAGCCGTTATCGCCGGCTTTTCGCGCTTGCCACACGCGGCGCCAGACCGCACAGGCAGGGGCTCGCAAACCTGTCGCACAGCTTGCGCAGGCCGCTCACACCGCACGCGGCGGATGGCGGCGGCGGCCCGCTCCGCCGTTAAGGCAGCTTTTTCGGGTTTGCCGGCCCGTCTCAAGCCACCTGACAGAGCAGGCCCTTCAGGTATTCCCCCTCCGGGAACGCCAGCCCCACCGGGTGATCGGCCCCCGGTCCGAGGCGGTGGAGGATGCGGGCTTCCACCCCGGCATCCACCGCCGCGCCAGCCACGATCTTCTGGAACAGTTCCAGTCCGATGCCCCCGGAACAGGAGTAGGTCATCAACAGTCCGCCGGGCGCCAGCAGCTTGAAGGCATTCAGGTTGATGTCCTTGTAGGCGCGGGAAGCCCGCTCCGCGTGGCTGGCGGAAGGCGCGAACTTGGGCGGATCGAGCACGATCAGGTCGAAACGCTCGCCCGCCTGGCGCAGGTGGCGCAGGTTGGCAAACACATCGTCTTCCTGCCACAGGGCTCGTTCCGCGGACAGGTGCGGGTTGAGGGCAAGATTGGCGTGGGCGGTGGCCAGCGCCGGGGCGGAGGAGTCTACCGAGATCACTTCCCGGGCACCACCGGCGAGTGCCTGCAGCGAGAAACCCCCGGTATAGCAAAAGCAGTTGAGCACCCGCCGCCCGGCGGCAAGCTGGCCACAGAGGCGGCGGTTTTCCCGCTGGTCCAGATAAAAGCCGGTCTTGTGTCCGCCCACGATGTCCACGCCCAGGCGCACCCCGTGCTCGCCAATCACCAGCGGTGCCTCGCTGGCCGCGCCGTGCAGGTATCCGGTGACCGGCTCCAACCCCTCCAGGCCACGCACGTCGGAATCCGAACGCTCGAATACCCGGGCGCAGCCGGTAGCGGCCACGATGGCGCCGGCGATGGCATCCCGCCACTTGTCGGCCCCGGCACTGGTGAGTTGCAGCACCACGGTGTCGCCATAGCAGTCGGCAATGACACCCGGCAGACCGTCCGATTCGCCATGCAGCAAACGCATCCCGTCCTGACCCGCCAGTTCCGGCAGCACTTGCCGGCGGGCCAGGGCAGCGGCCACCCGGCGCTTGAAGAAGCCATGGTCGATGATCTCTTCCGGATCGAAACTCCACACCCGGGCGCGGATCTGGGAATGAGGGCTGAAGGCGGCCCGGGCCAGGGGCCGGCCATCGGCTGCGAGCACGGTGACGGTGTCGCCGGGCCGGGCACGCCCTTTCAGCCGGGCAACCGAGCCCTCGAAAATCCAGGGATGACGACGAAAAAGGGAGCGTTCCTTGCCGGGGGCAAGCAGCAGTTCAGCCATGGGAGCAATCCGGTGGGGGATGGGAGCGCGCGCGGGGCGCGGGGCGGATTATGGCCGAAACCGGGGCAGCCGGGGGTGCAGCCCCCACGCCGCCGTCAGCCCTTCTTGGCCCGGGGGTGGGCCTGGTCGTAGACCTTGGCCAGATGCTGGAAATCCAGATGCGTGTAGATCTGGGTGGTGCTGATGTTGGCGTGGCCGAGCAGTTCCTGCACCGCACGCAGATCGCCGCTGGACTGCAGGAGATGGGAGGCAAAACTGTGGCGCAGCATGTGCGGGTGTACGTGCACGGGCGCCCCCGCCACCTGCGCCCACCGGGCCAGACGAACCGCGATCTGACGCGGTGACAGGCGCCCTCCCCGCTGGCTGACAAAGAGCGCCACTTCCTCGGGAGCCGCCAGCTCGGCCCGCCGGGCGATCCAGGCCGAGAGCGCGGCCCGGGCCGCCGCCCCCACGGGGACCGTGCGTGTGCGGGCGCGCTTGCCGGTCACGGTCACTTCCCGTTCCACGAGGTCGAGACCGCTCCGCAGGTCGAGAGCGGCAAGCTCCGCCCGGCGCAAGCCGGCACTGTAGAACAGCTCGGCGATGGCTTTGTCCCGTAGCTCCAGCAAATCGCCCGGGGCGGCATCCAGCATGGCGCAGGCCTGGTCGGCGGAAAGAGCGCGGGGCAAGGTGCGGGGGGCCTTGGGCGGGCGGATGCCCTCGCAGGGATTGGCCTCCAGCACACCCTGCCGCCCAAGCCAGCGGTAAAAGCCCCGCCAGGCCGAAAGATGGCGGGCAAGGCTGCGCGCGCCCTGCCCTTGGGCGTGCAGCCGGGCGACCAGCCGGCGGATATCCACCGGCCCCAGATCCCGCGGACATCGGGGCGCTGCGGCACGGCAGAGCAGATCGAGATCGCGGCGGTAGGCATCCAGCGTGAGCGGGCTCGCCCGCCGCTGATGGGCCAGGTAATCGAGGTAGGCGGCGAGATCGGCGTCCGCCACGGCGCTAGCGACTGTGCGCGGTCAGCGCTGCGCCGAGCATGTCGCCCATGCGCTCCAGGAACAGGGTGCCCATCTCCGGGTAAAAGCGCTGGGGATCATCGCTGCCCAGCGCAAGCAGCCCCACGACCCGGCCCCCGTGACGCAGGGGGACGAGGGCCATGGAGCGCAATTCCGGGGCGGCGTCGCCGAACCAGCCCAAGGCTTCCGTTTCGGCCACCGGACCGCAATAGGGCTGGTTCCAGGCGCTGGCGGAATCGCGCAGCGCCTCGCTCACGGGCGCCACTTCGGGGCCGCTCAACGGGGCATGCTCGGCCCACAGGCGCAGGGCGACGAAGGGCACCCGGAACTCCGCCTGCAACTGGTGCCGCGCCACCGCCAGGGTGGACACCGCGTCACCGGCCGCCAGCAAGGTCAGCACGAACTGGTGCACTTTCTCGCCGATGGCATCGTTCTCTTCGCCGAAGTGAATCAGCTCCACCAGCTTGGATTCCAGCTTGCGGGCTTTCTCGCGCAGGCCCAGGATCTGCCGCTCGGTAATGGAGATGGCCCGCCCGGTGTGGGGATGCGGCACATAGAGATGGGCCAGCAACTCCGCATAATCCTCGAAGAACTTGGGGTGGCTCTGCAGGTAATGGGCGACGTCGTCAGCTTTCATCATGGAGGCTTCCTCAGCCAGAGCGAGAGACATGGCGGGTCCGGAAACTGAATGCAATGCTTTAAATTTATCCGATAACCGTTCGATTTAACATCAAAAAAGCCGCAATACACCTTCTTTTTTCGGCCCGCCGCGTCTACAGCTCCGCGCCCAAGCCCGCGGGAAGCGGCTTTGCGCCGCCCTCCGTCTCATGGATTCCGCCGGGCATCCGTGGCGGAATGCGCCCACCCGTGCAGCGAGGCCATGTGATACGGCGAAACTCGATCGCCAGAACGCACGGCGGACGCGGACAAACCGTCACCGACGGTTGCCGGGTCACCGTTCCGGCAGTTCGATCTCGCCCTGGAACACGGTGACAGCCGGGCCGGTCATCAGCACCGGCTGATCCGGTCCGGCCCACGCGATGGAAAGCTCGCCACCCCGGGTCGCCACCCGTACCGGCGAAACCAGCAGCTCCCGCAGGATGCCGGCCACCACCGCCGCGCAGGCGCCGGTGCCACAGGCGAGGGTCTCCCCCGCGCCCCGCTCGAACACCCGCAACCGGACATGATGCTCATCCACCACTTGCATGAAGCCGGCGTTGACCCGCTGGGGGAAACGCGGGTGGTTTTCGATGAGCGGCCCCTGCTCCGCCACCGGCGCCCGGTCCGCATCGTCCACCACCTGCACCGCATGGGGATTGCCCATGCTCACCGCCGTGATGGGCACGGCCTGGCCCGCCACATCGAGCAGCTGCACCACCGCGGCGGAGTCCGAGCGGAACGGGACGCGCGCCGGCTCCAGCACCGGCACCCCCATGTTGACCGTCACCTCGCCGTTGTCTTCCAGACGCGGATGAATGATGCCGGCCCGTGTCTCCACCGTGATCTCGCGCTTGCCGGTCAGCCCCTGCTCCACCACAAAACGCACGAAGCAGCGGGCGCCGTTGCCGCACTGCTCCACCTCGCTGCCGTCGGCGTTGAAGATGACGTAGCGGAAGTCCACACCGGGCTGGGTCGGTGGCTCCACCACGAGAATCTGGTCGCAACCGACGCCAAAATTGCGATTGGCCAGATAGCGAGCCTGCGCGGCGGTGAGCCGCACGGATTGACGCACCGCGTCGATCACCACGAAGTCGTTGCCCAGGCCGTGCATCTTGCTGAAGCGAAGTCTCATGCGCTGTACCACCGATGAATTGTTCAAGGCCGCAACCGCGGCGATGGAGGCGATTCTACTCCCCGGCCCTGCTGCGCGCGGGGGCTGCCACGCCGCGCCCCCTGTGGGAGAATGTTCCGATGAAATCCAATCAGATCGATCGCGCGCCCATCGGCGCCTGGCTGCTGGCTGTGCTGGGCATTGTCAGCGTTCTTTTCGGCCTCGCCCTGGCCGCACCAGGCGGGGAATGGCCGCCTCTGCTGGCCGAACCCATGGCGTGGATCGTGTTCGTGGTCACCGGCATCGCCCTGCTGGGCACCGCCGCTTTTCCGATGATCTTCCGCCGACTGGCGGATGAGGACGAACAGGGCTGACCCCACCTGTCGCTCAATACACCCCCGGCACGCCCTCCGGCCGGGTCTTGAAGCGCTTGTGCAGCCAGTAGTACTGCTCCGGCATGGTGAGCACCGCAGCTTCGATGAAAGCGTTCATCCGGCGGGCATCGCCCTCCTGGGAAGGCCCGGGGAAATCCGTCCACGGCTCACCGATTTCCACGCAGTAGCCGCCGTCGTCCGGCAACAGCCGGGTCACGCAGGGCAGCACTTGGGCACCGGTGAGCTGCACCAGGCGGGGCAATCCGGTAATGGTGGCCGCCGGCACACCGAAAAAGGGGACGAAAATCGAATCCCGGGGGCCGTAATCCATATCCGGCAGATAGATGAAGGGCACGTTGTCGCGGATGGTGCGCACGACCTTCAAGGTGCCTGCCTGGCGGGACAAGGCGATCTGCTCGCCAAAGCGCGTGCGCCCCTTGAGCAGCGCCTCGTCGAAGGCCGAGTTCTTCTGCCTGGCGTACATCCCGGCAAGCTTGGCTTCCATGGTCAGCCGCGCCACCGCGGCATCCATCCCCACGAAATGGGGCATGAAGAGGATCACCGGCTTGCCCGCCAGAGCCTTGAAACGCTCCATGCCTTCCACACGGATCAGGGCCCGGATGCGCTCGGGGCGGCTCCACCACAGGATGCTCCGGTCCAGCAAGGTCCGGGCAAAGAACTGAAAGTGCGCTCTCACCACGCGGGCGCGCTCCGCCTCGGACCAGTCCGGAAAGCACAGCCGCAGGTTGGTCAGTGCAATGTGCCGACGACGACGCCCCACCCAATGCAACAGAGTGCCCAGACCGCGCCCGACGGCAGAAAGCAGGGGGTAAGGCAGCAGCCGCAGCAGCCACAGAAGTCCAAGCAACAGACGCATGATCAGGAATGCTCCAGGGTTTCAGGACGCGCCACACCGGCCGGCACCTTGTACCGGTTGTAGCTCCAAAGATACTGCTCGGGGCAACGCCGGATGAGCCACTCCATGCCCCGATTGATGGCTTCGACCCGCTGCGCCACTTCGCCCTGCAGGGGCACGGGCGGGTCGAAAAACTCCAGCAGGCAACCATCGCCACGGGGCAGCCGCCGCGCCGAAGCAACGAGCGTCGCAGTATTGGGCAGCATCGACAGGCGGGCAGCCAGGGTCATGGTATAGGCGGGGCGCCCGAAGAACTCCGCCCACTGGCCCTCGCCCCCGCCCGGCACCTGGTCCGGCAGCAGAAAGACCACCCGGCCCTCCCGCAAGGCACGTACCAGTATCCGCACCCCACCCAGATCTGCCGGTGCCAGCACCCCCACCCCGCGGCTGCGCCCGGCAATGATGACCGGTTCCAGCCAGGCCTGCCTGGGCCTGCGGTACATGGCGGCAAACGGCGCCTTGCCCACCGCAAACTGGCCAAGCATTTCAAAGGGCCCCAAGTGCGGCAACAACACCAGCACGCCCTTGCCCGCAGCGCGGTGCGCTTCGACCCGCTCCCAGCCCTCCGCCTGCGCCCAAGCCAGCACCCGGGGGTGAGCATGGGTCCAGATCCAGGGCAACTCCGCCAGCCATTTGCCTTCTTCAGCCGCCACGCGCGAGGCCAGCACTTCGCCCTCCCCGCCCAGTGCCTGACGCAAATGAGCATGCACCCGCTTGCGGTAGGAAGTCGACAACAAATAGTTCAGCCGTCCAAGCAAACTGCCGATGACTTGCAACGCGGCGAGCGGCAATTTGCCCAATATGTGGAAAACGCCGCACCACAGCCTGTTGTCCAAATTGACTCCGCGGGGATCACAAACCAAAATTATCGAACCGCCGAGTTAATCCGACAACTTGCGGGCGGTATACAAATACAGCTAAAGCGTTGAAAGTCCTCCTCCCCCGGGCCCAAGACGCATTCGACACACACAGGGGGTTGGAGCTTCACACGTGGCAAACGAGTTTCTCTTTTCTTCCGAATCTGTTTCCGAAGGCCATCCGGACAAGGTTGCCGACCAGATTTCCGATGCTGTACTGGACGCCATTCTCGCCCAGGACCCGAAAGGCCGGGTAGCCTGCGAGACCCTCGTCTCCACCGGTCTGGTGGTCATCTCCGGCGAAATCACCACTACCGCCCACATCAATTACATGGAGCTGGCCCGTGAGGCTGTGCGCCGCATCGGCTACGACGATTCCGACATCGGTTTCGACTACAAGTCCTGCGCCGTGCTCACCGCCATCAATCGCCAGTCCCCGGACATCGCCCAGGGTGTGAACGAGGGCGAAGGCCTGGATCTGGACCAGGGTGCCGGCGACCAGGGCCTGATGTTCGGCTACGCGGTGAACGAGACCCCCTCGCTCATGCCGCTGCCCATCTACTACGCTCACCGCATCATGCAGCGTCAGGCCGAAGTGCGTAAGGACGGCCGCCTGCCCTGGCTGCGCCCCGATGCCAAGAGCCAGCTCACCGTCAAGTATGTGGACGGCAAGCCGGTTTCCATCGACACCGTCGTGGTCTCCACCCAGCACAACCCGGACGTCTCCCACGCCCAGTTGTCCGAAGCCGTGATCGAGGAAGTGATCAAGCCCGTGCTGCCCAAGGAACTGCTCCAGGGCGACGTGCGCTACCTGATCAACCCCACCGGCCGTTTCGTTGTCGGCGGCCCCCACGGCGACTGCGGCCTGACCGGTCGCAAGATCATCGTCGACACCTACGGCGGTGCTGCCCACCACGGTGGCGGCGCCTTCTCTGGCAAGGATCCCTCCAAGGTGGACCGCTCCGCCGCCTACGCCGGCCGCTACGTGGCCAAGAACGTGGTCGCCGCCGGCCTGGCCGACCGCTGCGAAGTACAGGTTGCCTACGCCATCGGCGTGGCCAAGCCCGTGTCGCTGATGGTCAACACCTTTGGCACCGGCAAGGTTTCCGACGACAAGATCGTCGAATTGATCCGCGCCCACTTCGACTTGCGGCCCAAGGGCATCATCCAGTCCCTGGACCTGCTGCGCCCGATCTACTCCAAGACCGCCGCCTATGGCCACTTCGGCCGCGACGAGCCGGAGTTCTCCTGGGAGAACACCGACAAAGCCGCCGCACTGCGGGCAGACGCCGGGCTGTAAGCTTCCAGTCCCCGCGCCAGCAAAGCCCCGCCCCGGCGGGGCTTTGCTTTTCAGGGAACGTCGCGCGGCGCCCCCCACTTCAGACTCCCCGGCAGCAGCCGTCTACATGGGGAACCGGCTCACGCAGTTCTCCCCATGCTCAAACGAATCAATGTCGAATATCTCCAGACCGGGATGTTCCTTCAGGAACTCTGCGGGTCCTGGATGGAACATCCCTTCTGGCGCAGCTCCTTCAAGCTGGATGACCCGCAGGACATCCGCCGCATCGTGGACAGCGGCATCCGCGAGGTCTGGATCGATACTTCCAAAGGCCTGGACGTGCCCACTGGTGTGGGCAAGGCCGACGCCGATGCCGCAGTGGAACAGCACCTGGCGGTGGTAGCCGAGGCCGCTCCGGTACGGGTGGAGCGGGCGGAGATGGCGGCCGAGGTGCAACGAGCGGCGCGCATTTGCGCCAAAGCCAAGCAGGCGGTGACCTCCATGTTCCAGGAGGCCCGCATGGGCAAGGCGGTCGATGCGGAGTCCTGCGCGCCGCTGGTGGAGGAGATCACCACCTCGGTGATGCGCAACCCGGGCGCGCTGATCAGCCTGGCCCGGCTGAAGACCAAGGACGACTACACCTACATGCACTCGGTGGCGGTGTGCGGCCTGATGGTGGCCTTGGCCCGGGAACTGGGTCTGGACGATATCCAGACGCGGCAGGCGGGCCTGGCCGGATTGCTGCACGACGTGGGCAAGATGGCGATCCCCCTGGAGATCCTCAACAAGCCGGGCAAGCTGACGGACGAAGAGTTCGCCGCCGTGCGCAACCACCCCGCTGCCGGCTTCCAGATGCTGGAAAACGGCTCCGGCGTAGGCGAGATCCAACTGGATGTGTGCCTGCACCACCACGAAAAGGTGGACGGAAGCGGCTACCCGCACCGGCTACCGGCCGAAAAGATCAGCCTTTTTGCCAAGATGGGGGCGGTGTGCGACGTCTATGACGCGATCACCTCGGATCGCCCCTACAAGCGCGGCTGGGGGCCAGCGGACTCGCTGCGCAAGATGTCCGAGTGGAGCAAGGGGCACTTCGACGAGCGGATCTTCCGCGCCTTCGTGAAAAGCGTGGGCATCTACCCCGTGGGCTCGCTGGTGCGGCTGCATTCTGGCCGACTGGGGGTGGTGCTGGATCAGAACGAGAAATCGCTGCTCGCGCCCCGGGTGAAAGTGTTCTTTTCCACCCGTTCCAACGCCCGGCTGCGGCCGGAAGTGGTGGATCTGGCGCGGACGGGCTGTCCGGACAAGATTGTGGCCCATGAAGATCCGGACAAATGGAACTTCCCGGACCTGAACGCCCTGTGGATGAACCCGGGCGTGCAGGCCTGAACAGCCCCCGGGCAGGGCGGCTGCGGCACCGCGCCGTCCGTGACGTGCTCCGCGCCGCCTGTCAGGTGTTTATTCCCTACCCGGCGCCTTTGGCTATAATCCGCGGCTGACCGAGGAGCGTTGCAACCCTGCATTCCCCCGCAGGGCCAGGCTCGGTATCCATTCGGTGGTGGCCGCGTTGCAGGATCGGCGGGCATCGCCTCCAAAAGATTGGAACGGCGCTCGCCTAAACCCGTGCCGGGCACGGTGGATGGTGAGCATCCGCGCGCCCGGCCACTCGTCAGGAGTTGAAATGAACGCTGTGGTCGAAACCAACCAATTTACCGATTACGTCATCGCCGATCTGGGCCTGGCCGACTGGGGTCGCCGCGAGATCGCCATCGCCGAGAGTGAAATGCCGGCGCTGATGGCCATCCGCGAAGAGTACGCCACCACCCAGCCCCTGCGCGGCGCACGCATCACCGGCAGTCTGCACATGACGATCCAGACCGCCGTGCTGATCGAAACCCTGCAGGCCCTGGGCGCCGAAGTGCGCTGGGCTTCCTGCAACATTTTCTCCACCCAGGACCACGCCGCCGCTGCCATCGCCGCCCGGGGCACGCCGGTATTCGCGGTGAAGGGCGAGAGCCTGACCGAGTACTGGGACTACACCCACCGCATCTTCGAGTGGACCGACGGCGGCTACTCCAACATGATCCTGGACGACGGCGGCGATGCCACCCTGCTGCTCCACCTGGGCGCCCGCGCCGAGCAGGATCAGGCCGTGCTGAACCACCCCACCAGCGAAGAAGAAACCATTCTCTTCGCCGCCATCAAGGCCAAGCTCAAGACCGACCCGACCTGGTATTCCACCCGTCTGGCCCACGTGAAAGGCGTGACCGAGGAAACCACCACCGGCGTACACCGTCTGTACCAGATGCACGCCCGGGGCGAACTGAAGTTCCCCGGCATCAACGTCAATGATTCCGTCACCAAGTCCAAGTTCGACAACCTCTATGGCTGCCGCGAATCCCTGGTGGACGGCATCAAGCGCGCCACCGACGTGATGGTGGCCGGCAAGGTCGCCGTGGTGTGCGGCTATGGCGACGTGGGCAAAGGCTCCGCCCAGGCCCTGCGCGCACTGTCAGCCCAGGTATGGGTGACCGAGATCGACCCCATCTGCGCCCTGCAGGCGGCGATGGAAGGCTACCGTGTCGTCACCATGGAATACGCTGCCGACAAGGCCGACATCTTCGTGACCACCACCGGCAACTTCCACGTGATCACCCACAACCACATGGCCGCCATGAAGGATCAGGCCATCGTCTGCAACATCGGCCACTTCGACAACGAGATCGACGTTGCCTCGCTGGAGCAGTACCAGTGGGAAGAGATCAAGCCCCAGGTGGATCACGTGATCTTCCCGGATGGCAAGCGCATCATCCTGCTGGCCAAGGGTCGGCTGGTCAACCTGGGTTGCGCCACCGGCCACCCCAGCTACGTCATGTCCTCCAGCTTCGCCAACCAGACGATTGCCCAGATCGAACTGTTCACCAACAACGCCAAGTACCCGGTGGGCGTGTACACGCTACCCAAGCACCTGGATGAAAAGGTGGCCCGCCTGCAGCTCAAGAAGCTGAACGCCCAGCTCACCGAGCTGACCGACCAGCAGGCCGCCTACATTGGCGTGCCGAAGGAAGGCCCCTACAAGGCCGAGCACTACCGCTACTGATCCGGCGTCAGCCCCGACGGGGGGTGCCCCCCGCCGGGGCCGATACCCGGAGCCAATTCCGGCTGTACAGGGCTGGCGACCGCGGTGTCACCAGCCCTGTTCGTTTCTGTCCTCACCCTATCGAGCCCTCCAGGACACCGGTGAAATCCTTCCATCGCCGCACCGCGCGGCCCGCCCCGCAGCCTGTTGCCCGCCCCCGACCCGCCCATGGCGGCCTGCCCCGGGCCGATCAGTTGCTGGTGGAAAAGGGGCTTGCTCCGTCCCGCACGGCGGCCCAGCGTCTCATCGCCGATGGCCGGGTGAGCTGGCTTGGCGAGCGCGGCTGGCTCCCGGTGGGCAAGCCAGCGGAAACCCTGCCGGCGGAGGCGGAACTCCGGGTGGCCGAGGACGCATCCGACCGCTACGTTTCCCGCGGCGGACTCAAGCTCGCCGGCGCGCTCGCCCACACGGGCCTGTCGGTGGCCGGACTCACCTGCCTGGACGTGGGCCAGTCCACAGGTGGCTTCAGCGATTGTCTGCTGCAGGCCGGTGCGGCGAAAGTGGTGGGTGTGGACGTGGGTCACGGGCAGTTGCACCCACGCCTTTCCGGCAACACCCGGCTGATCTGCATCGAGGGCTGCAATGCCCGCCACCTGTGCCCCGGCGATCTGGCACAGCACCTGCCGCCAACCGGCTTCGACCTGATCGTCGGCGACCTGAGCTTCATCTCGCTCAGCTTGGTGCTACCCCAGCTCCCGCCCCTGCTTGCCCCCGCAGGCGCCCTGCTCATGCTGGTGAAACCCCAGTTTGAAGTGGGTCCCGAAGGCGTGGGCAAGGGGGGCATCGTTCAGGACCCGGCGCTTTACGCCGTAGTGGACGCCAAGGTGCGGGCCGCCGCCACCGGTTGCGGACTGGCCGTGCAGGACTATTTCGACAGCCCGATCACCGGCGGCGACGGTAACCGGGAATTCTTCATGTTTGCCCGCCATGCGCCCGCGCCCGCCCGCAGTTGATCCGTCGCACGTGGCCGCAGCCAGCGCCCCGCAACGGCGATCTCCTTGGGGCGGCCCTTCGTATTCTTGAGAGGTCACACGCAAAGATGAGTACCAATCACAGTCTCAGCATCGAGTTCTTCCCGCCGCAAACCCCGGAGGGCGTCGAGAAACTGCGCGCCACCCGAGCCAAGCTGGCCTCCCTGCGCCCCGAGTTCTTCTCCTGCACCTTCGGCGCGGGCGGCTCCACCCGCGACCGCACCCTGGAAACGGTGATGGAGATCCAGGCAGAGGGCCACCAGGCAGCCCCGCACCTCTCCTGCATCGGCTCCACCCGGGAGAACATCCGCGAGATCCTGGATCGCTACCGCGCCATCGGCGTGCGGCGCATCGTGGCCCTGCGCGGTGACCTGCCCTCGGGCATGGCCTCCCCGGGCGAATTCCGCTACGCCAACGAGTTGGTGGAATTCATCCGCGCCGAAACCGGCGACTGGTTCACCCTGGAAGTGGCCGCCTATCCGGAAGTCCACCCTCAGGCCCGCAGCCCGCGGGACGATCTGCTGGCCTTCAAGGGCAAGGTGGATGCCGGCGCCAACGCCGCCATCACCCAGTACTTCTTCAACATCGACGCCTACGCCGCGTTCCTGGACGACTGCGCCGCGCTCGACATTGCCATCCCCATCGTGCCCGGCATCATGCCCATTGCCAGTTATTCGCGGCTGGCGCGCTTCTCGGACGCCTGTGGCGCGGAGATCCCCCGGTGGATGCGCAAGAAGTTCGAGGGCTACGGCGACGACGTGGAATCCGTGCGCGCCTTCGGCCTGGACGTGGTGACAGACCTGTGCGAACGGCTGCTCAAGCTGGGCGCCCCGGCGCTACACTTCTACAGCCTGAACCAGGCCGATCTCACCCTGACGATCTGCGAGCGGCTGGGCATGGCGGGCGGCCAGTAAGGGGCCGCCAGGGCCCGGGCAGCCCACCGGCTGCCCGCCCGTAACCCGGCAAGGAGCGCTTCATCATGTTCGGCGGCAATTACCCCCAGCTCATGGCCCAGTACAACCGCTGGATGAACCAGCGCCTGTATGAAGCCTGCGCCACCCTGGACGAGACCGCGCGCAGGGCGCCTCGCGGTGCCTTCTTCGGTTCCATCCACGCCACGCTGGAACACATCCTGTGGGGGGATCGCGCCTGGCTGGCCCGCTTCAACGGCAAGACCTACCCGGCCGCCCCCCTCGGCCAGCCCATGTTCGAAACCTTCGAGGCACTGCGCACCGAACGGGTGTTGATGGACCAGGATTTCATCGACTGGGCGGCGGACGTGACCGATGCCTGGCTCGCCGAGCCGATGACCTGGACCAGCAAGCTCTACGGCTTCACCCAGACCCATCCGCGCTGGGTGCAGGTGGTGCAGATGTTCAACCACCAGACCCACCATCGGGGCCAGGTCACCACCCTGATCAACCAGTTGGGCGTGGACATGGGCGTTACCGATGTACCCCTCACACCGGTGCTGCTGGAGGATGCGCCCGGCCCCTGAAGCCGGTGCGCCGGCTCAGCCCAGCGCCGCCGCCACCTCCGCCACAAGCGCATCCACCGCCTCGGGCGCCGTATCCCAGGCACAGACGAAGCGGGCGCCGCCTACCCCGATGAAAGTGTAGAACGCCCACCCCGCCGCCCGCAGCGCCACCAGCGCCGGCTCCGGCAAGCGGACGAACACGGCGTTGGCCTCCACCGGAAACATCAGCGATACGCCGGGCAACGCCGCCAGCCCCGCGCCCAGCCTGCGCGCCATGGCATTGGCGTGGCGCGCGTGGCGCAGCCAGGCCTCGCCCTCCAGCATGCCCAGCCAGGGCGCCGCCAGAAAGCGCATCTTCGAGGCCAACTGGCCCGCCTGCTTGCAGCGGTAGGCGAAATCCTCCGCCAGGGCGCGGTCGAAGAACACCACCGCCTCGCCCACGGGCATGCCCATCTTGGTTCCCCCAAAGGTCATCACATCCACCCCCGCCTGCCAGGTCAGGGCCGCCGGCTCGGCGCCCAGGCTGGCGCAGGCATTGGCAAACCGGGCGCCGTCCAGGTGCAGGCGCAAACCCAGTTCGCGGCAACAGGCGCCAATGGCCGACAACTCCGCCGCGGAGTAGACCGTCCCGACCTCGGTGGCCTGGGTCAGCGTCACCGCCTTGGGTTTGGGAAAGTGGATGTCGCTGCGCCGGGTGGCGGCCCCGCGAATGGCTTGCGGCGCCAGCTTGCCCGCCTCGCCCGGCAGCGGCAGCAGCTTGGTGCCGTTGGAAAAGAACTCCGGCCCGCCGCATTCATCCGTCTCCACATGGGCAAGCTCGTGGCAGAGGATGCTGTGGTAGCTCTGGCAAAGTGACGCGAGGGCCAGCGAATTGGCGGCTGTCCCATTGAAAACGAAAAACACCTCGCAGTCGGTACGGAACAACGCCCGCAGCGCATCGCAGGCGCGGCGGGTGAAATCGTCGTTGCCGTAGGAAGGCACCCGCGCGGCGTTGGCCGCCACCAGGGCGGAAAGGGCTTCGGGGCAGACGCCGGCGGTGTTGTCGCTGGCGAAGTCGGATCGCAGGGCGGGCGGCATGGCGGCACTCCGGCAGGGGGGAGTGGCAATGCTACTGCGCCCCGGCGGCGGCTGGCGAGACCGACCCGTGCCTGCCCCCGTGAAGAAAGGGCAGGCCGCCGGAGAGGCGCCGACCTTACAGGGGCCGCAGCACCGAGAGCGCGCCGCGGATCTGGCCCTGGCGATAGCCGGTGGCCTGATCCTTGGGGTAGCTCTCGGCCAGCTTGGCCTTCAGTCCCGCAGGCATCTGCGCCGGATCGCCATGGCACTTGACGCACACTTCGCCCACGGGCACGGCGCGCAGGTAACGGAAGACCTTCTTGCCATCGGGCTGGGTGACGATCTCGCCCACTTCCAGCTTCTCCGGCTTTTCGCCGTTGGCGGCGCGCACGTCAAAGTCCGCCAGGTGGCGCGCTTCCCACAAGTCAGCCGTTCCCCGCTCCGGGTTGCGCACTTTCAGGCTCACGCGGCGCAACGTCCAACCGGTCTCCTCGGCCCGCTGCTTGAGCAGCAGCGGCGCTTTGTCCTTGCACACCGGGATGGCGTTCTCCACGCCCTCGGCGGCCACCGTGTCCTGCATCATGCCGACCACTTTGGGCAGGACCGGCAGCGCCTTGGCGCGGGTGTCGGCGGTGAGTTCGGCCACGTCCTGGGCGGAGGCGGCGAGGGGCAGGGCGCCGAGGGCGGCAAGCATGAGGGCAGCGAGGGTACGCATGGCGGGAGCTCCGGAATGGAAAATTAGAAAGTTCTTATATACTCCAATCGACGACGCCTGAAAAGAACAAGGCCCCTCGCGGGGCCTTGTCGCCGACGGCAGGCAAGCTTCCGCCTAACGCCGGCCGCCCAGGATGGAACCCAGCACGCCGCGCAGGATCTGCCGGCCCACCTCGTTGCCCACGGTGCGGGCCACGCTCTTGGCGGCGGTCTGCACAATACCGTCCCGCCGCCCACCCCGCGGCCCGGTGGAGCCAAACAGGATGGAGCCCAAGGCGCCGCCCAGCAGGCCACCACCTTCCTCTTCTTCCGCCTCGGCAGCCTGGGCTGCCTTGCCGGCGCTGCGGGTCTGGCCAGCCCCGGCCGCAGTGGCGGCGGGCGCGTCCTTCAGCTTCTCGTAGGCGGACTCGCGATCAATCGCCTCCTCGTAGTGGCCGTAGATCACCGAGCCTTCGATGGCGGCCTGGCGTTCCTCCGGTTTGAGCGGCCCCAGCCGGCTGGCGGGCGGCAGCACGAAAGCGCGCTCCACGATGTTCGGCCGGCCTTTTTCGTCGAGGAAGGAAACCAGCGCCTCGCCCACACCCAGTTCGGTGATGGCGGTTTCGGCGCTGAACTTGGGGTTGGCCCGCAGGGTTTCCGCCGCCGTCTTTACCGCCTTCTGGTCCCGCGGGGTGAAAGCACGCAGGGCATGCTGGACCCGGTTGCCAAGCTGGCCCAACACGGTTTCGGGAATGTCCAGCGGATTCTGGGTGACGAAGTACACCCCCACGCCCTTGGAGCGGATCAGCCGCACCACCTGCTCCACCTTCTCCAGCAACGCCGGCGGTGCCTCGTTGAACAGCAGGTGCGCCTCGTCGAAGAAGAACACCAGCTTGGGCTTTTCCAGGTCGCCCACCTCGGGCAACTGCTCGAACAGTTCCGCCAGCATCCACAGCAGGAAGGTGGAGTAGAGCTTGGGCGCGTTGGAGAGCTTTTCCGCCGCCAGCACGTTCACCACGCCGTGGCCCCGGGCATCCGTCTGCATCAGATCGGCGATGTCCAGCATCGGCTCGCCGAAAAACTTGTCCGCGCCCTGCTCGGAGAGCGTCAGCAGCGACCGCTGGATGGCGCCGATGGAGGCCGCCGACACGTTGCCGTACTCGGTCTGGAACTCCTTGGCGTTCTCCCCCACGTACTGGATCATCGCCCGCAGGTCCTTCATGTCCAGCAGCA